>JACCDQ010418103.1_pt1 | contig 40569 bp, 61 predicted proteins | sample 7446031 | NCBI WGS metagenome assembly JACCDQ01 (sample SAMN15323442, study PRJNA562643) | freshwater metagenome | isolation source: river surface water | place: USA:Blue River Watershed | collected 2017-08-17 | reverse complement strand
GGTGTCCGGCAACGCTTGGGTGTCCGGCAACGCTCAGGTGTACGGCGACGCTCGGGTGTACGGCGACGCTCAGGTGTACGGCGACGCTCAGGTGTACGGCAACGCTCGGGTGTACGGCGACGCTCAGGTGTACGGCGACGCTCAGGTGTACGGCAACGCTCGGGTGTCAAAAACACAGGATTACTTGAGCATCGGCCCAGCGAAATCGTCAAGCAGATTCACCACTGCGCATGTTGATGAAAAACTGGGCGTCCGAGTGAACTGCGGCTGCTTCAGCGGCACGGTCTTGGAGTTCTCGCAGGCAATCGAAAAGACCCATGCCGAAAACAAAGAATACCTGGAGCAGTACCGTCTTTTCTGTCAGTTGATCGCGTTTAATTTTGGAGTTGAGCCGTGACCCGCACCGACCTGCTTTCCCTGAAAGACGTGATCGGTTCTGCCCGGTTCGCTTATGCCGCCGCACTTGTGGGTGCCAAGTGCCAGGACAGCAAAGAAGCCTTGGTCTATATGAAAGAACTGGCCCGATTGGACAAGGTGATTGACAACGAATTGAAGGACGAGAAATGACATTGGAAACCTACGACCCGAACATCCAGTGGGGCACACACACCATCGAGATAACGTACCAGATGTGGGAATACACGTTCACTACGCAGGTTGAAATCGGCGGAAATTGCAAAGGCATGTCTCTGCTGAAAGACGCAGTTTCCGAACATGGAAACCGCCTGTTCAAAGAGCAAGGCAATCAGCCAGAAATCATCATGACTGCCCCAAACGGAGACACGCTAGAGAACACTTGCGACCACTATCTGAGGGATGACGATGACGAACCAGACATTGATGAGTGGCTCGAAAGCATGTGTGTTTGCGTGCGTATCGTGAAGCACGCGAAGGAGCAGGAATGACCACTCAAACCGACAAATGCACCCGCTGCGGGAAAGAAAACCCCGCTGAAATCCACACATGCACGGCCCCGCTTGCTATTGCCCTGGCTGAACAACTTGAGGCGTCATGGAAGTACAGCACCATAGCCGCCGAACTCCGCCGCCTGCACACCGAGAACGAGGCGCTGCGTGAGGCGCTGCAAGCCATCGTGGACGACGCAACCCCGTGGGGCAATCAGGCTGCAAACATGGCCCACATTGCCAGAGCCGCCCTCGCACGGGCCAGCGAAGCGATAGGAGAAGTGAAATGACCACACCCTATTGTGACGAGTGCAAGCACTACAACCCGATGTTCTACGAACTGGATGTGTCGGCTTGCCATAAAGGCCACAAGCCGCGCTACTACATACCGCAAACGCACCGGCAGGCAATGAACATGGACTTTGGTCACAAGAAGGCGAAGTGCCCGGATCGTGAGCCGCCGACTAAAGGAGAAAAGACATGAAGTACGTCATCAACAACATCACGACCGTCTTGTTTGGATACCCCGCCCTTATCGCGGGTTATTTGTGGCGACAGATTTACATCGGCTTTGATCTCGGCATCCACGTATACGACCAGCATGAGCAAGCCTGCATGGAAAGGTTTAGTAATCGCAAGAAGGGGAAGACATGACAACCCGCAACCGACTACACCAGACGAAGCTCAACGACTTCGCCCAGTTCTGTACCGAGCGCGGCTGGAAAGAAGAACCCTTCAAGGGTGACTTTGAAGTGCTGAGGATGCGGCACCCGGCCCATAAGCAACCGTTGCTGGTCTATCAACAACTGGACGCCAAAGAACACCTGACCACGCACGGCATTGCCGACCGGATGCTGGATCAGTACATGAAGGAAAGAACATGAGCCAACTCGAAAAAGCAGTGGCTGACTTGCGCCACGCATACCACCAGTTGACTGAGGGTGTCGTCAAGGATCAGTCCAAGTTTGCAGACGGTTTGATTGCATCGAAACACCGACGAAGGGGAAGCAAAATGAGCCAACTGCAGACCGCCACCAAGTACCACATCTTCGGCCCGGGGTCGCAACAAGATGTTGCCGACACCATCGAGGACGCGATGAAGAAGGCATCCCGCATGGTCTACATGCCGCTGCTGCGCGTGGGAACTTACCGTAGGCGACTGTGCGAGCAAAGGGCTGTCGAGTGGTCCTATGGATTTGACGTGGTTCGGATCGAGCCCATCGTCGAGCAGGTACAGCACATGGGCCTTTGGTTCACTGTGATGGCCAGCTTTCCCGACACAGATGAGGGCCACATTGCCGGCAATCACTTCATGGAAGAAGTTGAAGGCGCGGCACTTCTGGACATCAAGGCTGGTCGAATCTACCTTGTCCACACCAGCGACAAGGGCAGCAAGGAGGCTCGCTGATGGACCGCATCTACAAGCGCGCCGAGCGCGTGAACGTATAACCGAGGTTGTGACGCTAGGCCTGGAGCTTGACGAGTAACCTACCACCCCCACAAGGAGCATCTAATGACTGAAACCTACACTACCCTCCCCGCGTTCATCATGTCGGCGCTGGCTGAAGTCTCCGCCGCAGGCATGGTGCCCAGCGTCCGCGCCGGTGCCGGTGGAAACAGCCACAGCGTCTGGTTCATCAAATTCACGGTCCGCCAGCAGGTCGAGGGGCGCTACGACAAGCTGCACGACTTCGTGGTTAAGGTCACCAGCAGCTACAGCCAGCAATTCCTGGAGTTCACCCCCTACAGCGGACCCGCAGAGTGCTTCGACGGGCTGAGCACATGGCGGTCAATGGGCGAGTGCATCCGGGCAGCCTTGAAATCCGTGGAAGTCGTGGACTGATGGTGGCGTACATACACCGGAATCCGAGACCAGACAGCGGCTCCAAGCCGCCCCCACCACCGGCGCCGCCGCCCGCGATGACCTACGGGCAGCTCAGCCTGCAATCCCGCAGGGAGGTGGAGGCCCTGGCGCTGTCCAACGACGTCTACAAATGCTACCTGTCCAAGTGCGCAGACGCCCTTGAGACAGCGTCAACAGAGGCTCAGCTCAGACTTGCCCAGGAGGTCAGACAGCTGATCCGTTAAGCCCGCTTTGGGCAAACTTTTTAGGAGTCCAAATGAAAACCGCACGCATCACGGTCAGCCCGGTGTGGGGCAACGAGAACGCACGGCAGTTCTCCGTGTCCTACGGCACTCGAACGCTAAAGCAACAGTTCGCCCACAAGTCAGAGATTGCCAGCCTCACCGCTGAAGCCCTTGTGTGGCTTGCCGGCATAGGCTTCACCCACTACCGAACCAACGCCTCAAACCCCCGGGCGATTGCCTTACCGCAGACAAGTAATTAGGGTGGCTGCGCGACTCAAGTAACCAAGCGAAGTCTGGGGCAGTCTGGATCAGCTTGGCGGGTGCTCTGCGCATGGCACCCGGCCTTTGGACCTGTCGCCGGGGCAGGAACTGCCAACCCGGCAACCTCAACACTTTTGGAGTCCAAATTGAAGCACCACATTGCCCTGCCCGGCAGCTTTGTCGGCAGCAACCTGCTCAAGGTTTGCTCACGGCACAAACAGGAATCCGTCCCGGAAGGCGGCGTGCAGCTGACCCCCACCAAGTGGGTGTGCGCTCGCTGCTGGTTTTCACTCAGACCCGTAAAACGATGAAACCCATTGAAGTCGAAGACTACGAGATCGAGCTCGATCTCGACAACCACACCGCCCTGGTGCACTACGGCCACTTTCAGGCCGATCTCCATGACTTGGAGCGCACAGGGGAGATGAAAAACCACAAGGGGCGCATTCACCGCGTTCCCGCATGGATGGTGGGGACACTGGTCAACACCGCCTACGCCAACGGCATCTGACAGAAACTTTAGGAGTCCAAATGAATGAATCGTACTGGTCGCCCCAGCAAGCGGCAGCTATCCGGGAGGTCAAGCGCTGGCTTGACGACTACAGCCAACCACCGGTGTTCCGCCTCTTTGGGTTCGCAGGCACGGGTAAGACCACCCTGGCCAAGCACCTTGCCGACAACGTCTCCGGCAAGGTCTGCTATGCGAGCTTCACCGGCAAGGCTGCGCTGAACATGCAGAAGAAGGGCTGTCTCGGTGCCACAACAATCCACTCACTGATCTACAAAGCCACCCAAGACCCCGTCACCGGCAAATACAGTTTCAAACTCAACCGAGAAAGCGAAGCAGCCCGAGCCAGCCTCATCGTGATCGACGAAGTCTCCATGGTCGGGGAGAAGCTCGCCCGGGACTTGTTGAGCTTTGGCACCAAGCTGCTCGTGCTGGGGGACCCCGCCCAGCTGCCACCGGTAGGCGACAGCGGCTTTCTGATCAACGCCGAGCCTGATGTGATGCTGACTGAGGTGCACCGCCAAGCGGCGGACAGCCCGATCATCTGGATGAGCATGGCCATTCGTGAAGGCCGGGGCCTTCAGCCGGGCCGTTACGGCGACTGTCAGGTCGCCTACAAGGGAGACCTCAACCAGGACGAACTGGAATTTGAACAGATGAACGCCGATCAAATTCTGTGTGGCCGCAACAAAACAAGGCAGCGGCTGAACGAGAGGATTCGAACCCTCAAGGACATCCGAGGTGAGGTGGAAACCTGGCACCCCAACACCGGAGATCGCCTTGTCTGCCTGAAAAACAACCACGAGAAGGGCTTGCTCAACGGCTCGCTCTGGGAGGTGGAGTCGGCCGAGTCCGAGGATGACGTCATTTACGCCGACCTGCGGTCCCTGGACGAACCCGGACGAACCCTGAAGGCCCGCATCCGGGAGGAGTTTTTCACCGGCACCGAGGACGAGCTGCACTGGACGGTGCGTAAAGACTACGACGAGTTCACCTTCGCACAAGCCCTCACCTGTCACAAGGCCCAGGGTTCCCAGTGGTCGAATGTACTCGTGTACGACGAGGGGAAGTTCTTCAGGGAGCACGCCGATCGGTGGTCGTACACCGCAGTGACCCGCGCAGCAGACAGGGTTACCGTCATTTTGTAACGGCCGGTTTTCGGCCACTTTTTAGGAGTCCACATGAGCGAACACCGCTACCACTTCTCGCGTCTGTCAGGCAACCGCAAACTCGGGGGCCTACCCGCCACCAGCTCGTCCCGATCTACCTGCCCCGACAACTGCAGCCTCAAGAAAAACGGCTGCTACGGGGAAAACATGCCCATGAGCCATCACTGGAACCGCATGGAACACAAGGGTATCACGCTCGAACAGCTGTGCGAAAAACTCAAAGACCTGCCCAAGTTCCAGCTGTACCGCATGTGGCAGGTGGGTGACTTTCCCGGCAACGGCGGCGTGATCGACTTCGACTCCGCTGCCAAACTGGTCAAGGCCAACAAGGGCCGGCACGGCTTCGCCTTCAGCCACTACGACCCACGCCTGCCTGAAAACGCAGCGTTCTTCCAACACGCCAACGACAACGGCCTGACCGTCAACCTCTCTGCAGAGTCACTGGTGGAGGCGGACACCTACGCCGACCTCAACGTCGGCCCCGTGGTCACGCTGCTTCCCTACAACTCACCCAACACCAAGACGCCTGCCGGCCGCGACGTGACGCTGTGCCCCGCCACCGTCAACGACCGGATGACCTGCGCCAAGTGTGGCATCTGTGCGGTCCCTCAGCGCCAAGCCATTGTGGGTTTTCGCAGTCACGGCTCCCGCACCAAAGCGGTTGAGTCTGTTTTCTGGGCCAAGTCGGCCTGATTTTAGGAGTCCAAAATGTCCCTCGAAATTGCGCACCTCTCCCCCACTCTACGTGTTCGGGTCGAACTTGACCCCTACCCCGCCAACCCCCGCGACGACTTCGACAACATCGGCGAAATCGCCTACCCCAAACGGTCCCGCTACACCTTGGGGTCGCAAGCTGTAGACGATGCTGAAATGGACGCGATCAGGAAGGGCATCGAGCGCGGCACCCTGGTCGGAATGCCGGTGTTCGCCTACATCCACAGCGGCGTGGTCCTCAAAGCCACCTCCAACAACCCCTTCCCCGATCAACGCTGGGACTCTGGCCAATCAGGGTATGTCTACTGCACCCGAGAGAAGGCACTGCAGGAGTGGGGCCGAGGCGGCAACCGCATGACCCCGAAGATCAAGCTCGACACGCTCAACTACTTGGCAGCCACCGTGGACGAGTTCAGCGCCTACCTCAGCGGAGACGTTTACGGATTCGTCGTTGAGCGCGTGGACCCCGACAACGGCGACGTCGAGGAGCTGGAGTCCTGCTGGGGCTTTGTGGGGTGCATCAGCGACTGCCTGAGCGAGGGCTGCGCAGCTGCCGAGAGCTATATGGACGAGGAAAGCCATGCTTGAAGCCAGGGTCTGCGGCATCCCCTGCCTGATCAACGTGACATACCAAAGCTACGAGCCCCCCAGGCCCCACATCTGGGACAGCGATCTGGACTACTACGGCGGCTGGGATGTGGAGTGGAGCCTCCACGACACCAGGGGACGCCCCGCCCCCTGGCTGGAGCGAAAGCTCTCGCAGCGGGACAGGGACAGGTTGACCGACGAAATTGTCAATCAACTTCAGTCAACCCTTGACCTTGGCGTCGGATGTAGATAGAGCCGACGCCGCAATCCAGGAGCCCTTGTGCAACCAACTCACACGCTGAAAGTCACCGAGTTCGCTGACTACCTCAAGGGAGAGAACGAACGAGCCCTGCGGCATCTGCGCGCCGTTCTCCAACCCTTGAGCCTGACCCCCGAGCAGGAATACGCCGTCGCGTTCATTGAAACAAACCTGGCGATTGCCCTGCGTGTTTACGCCAAGACCAACCCCTCAAAGCTTAGGGCAGCAGCCCAAGCTGCGGGTATCTCATTTTTTATGTCTGATTTGGAGTCCAAATGAAGTTCGTGTTCCGTGTTGCAGTCCTCAACAACAAAGTCGAGATCGTCGATCCCACCGACCATCGTTCCCGCTTCGAGGTCGATCAGGTCATCTTCGACGAGACCCGGCGAATCTCTCCCGAAGTTCGGGAGGGCGTAATCGTCTCAGTTCACGGAATGCCCCAGGACATTGCCAAGGTACTGCCCCAAGACCTGCTTCGAAGCCTGGGCGTGGGGGCGGCCACCTCCCGAGCGCTCGGCCGACGCCCAGAACGCCAGGTCCGCCTGCGAGCCACGTCGGAGGGCTTCAGCGTCTACGCCGTATGAACGACCTGCCCGCCCCCTGGGAGTCAGGGGACATGGCTGCCCCGGGGTTCACCCTGGCGTCGGCCACCTTTCGCATCGTGCTGGGGTACACCGTGCTCGGGACCAACGTCCTGCTCTTTGCCTACACCCAGGTGGAGGGCCACGAGCCCCAGCTCAGAGCGTATGACTTGGTGCCCGGGGAGGACGCCCTAGAGACCGCCAATACGCTGGCCTGCGAAGCAGAAACCTACTTCCACGAAGTCCTCAAACTCAAGGCGGAACCCGCCGAAGGCTTGAGCTTCGAGGATTTTGTTGAACACCTAGAACGGAGAATAAAAAATGCACTTCATTGACAGCCTCTACCAAAAACTCATGCAGCTGGAGGCCACCAGCAGCAGCAACGAAAAATCCGCTATCGTGAGGCAGCTGACCAAAGACGAACGCAAGGTCTTGGTGTTCGCCCTGGAGCCGACGCTCAACTTTTACATCCACAAGCTGCCCAGGGTTACACACTGGGAAAGCGGAGAGCCGACGGGAGAGTGGAACGACGGCATCTACACGATGCTTGGCGATCTGACCAACCGGACTCTCAGCGGAGAGGCCGCCCGTGTAGAGGTGGCTGAGGCGCTCAGCAGCCTCAAACCTACACACGCCGAGGTGCTCCGGCGGGTTCTTCTAAAGGACCTCAAGTGTGGGGTGGGCGTCACCATGTTCAACGCGGCCTTCCCTTGGTCGCTCACCGACGTACCCTACATGCGGTGCAGCCTGCCCGCCAAGTCCAACTTAGGCAAGTGGGGCCCCGAGGTGTGGGCCAGGGGCGTCATCAGCCAGGAGAAGGCCGATGGGATGTTCGCAGCGCTGAACCTGCAGCACGACGTGGTGATGTTCAGTCGCCAAGGCTCCAAGTTTCCGCCAGACGCGGTGGCCGCGTTGACCAACGCGTGGCCGAAGGGTGCGGGGGTGCAGGTTCACGGGGAGCTTCTGGTTAAAGGGCCGGAGGGCAACCTGCTGGAGAGGCAGATCGGCAACGGCCTGCTCAACAGCCTTCTGCAAAGCGGGGACCTCCCCCCAAACCACTCGCTGGAGTACCACGTGTGGGATGCGGTCCCGCTGGAGTGTGCGGTGCCCAAAGGCAAGTGTCCTACCCCGTACCAGCGTCGACTCGGCACACTGCGAGAGCTTGCGGAGGGTCTCCCAGCCGTCAAGATCATACCGACCCGAGTTGTCCACTCCCTGCCCGAGGCCCTGGCCCATTATCGGGAGCTGCTTGAGCAGGGCAAGGAAGGAACTGTGGTCAAGAGTCCTGACGGACCCTGGCAGGACACCACATCCAAGGACTGCGTGAAGATGAAGCTGCAAGTTGACGTCGATCTGAGGGTGGTCAAGCTCAACCCCGGCAACGGCAAGAACGAGGCCACTTTCGGGGCAGCCACCTGCGAGACCTCGTGCGGTCAGCTGCGGGTTGACGTGTCAGGCTTCACCGACAAGAAGCGGCAGGAGATATTCGATCGGCGCGACCGGCTGGAGGGAGAAATTTGGACGGTTCGAGCCAACGAAATACTTCTACCCTCCGCCAGCAACGACTTGCACAGCCTGTTTCTTCCCCGGTTTGTGGAAGACCGGCGCGACAAGGCGCAGGCCGACAGCCTGCAGGACGTCAAAGACCAGTTTGAGGCAGCCATCAAATGAAACCTGCCGCCGACATGCAGCCCGTGATTGACTGGCTGCTCAAAGCCAAGTCCGCCACCCTGCTGGAGGTGATGGCCTCGGGCACGGCCCCGAGGTCGCTGTCACAAACGCGACTGCTCCTTGAACGACACCCCCTCGTGTACGTTCTGGAGTACCGAGGCGACCCCCACCTGTGGCGCGGTGGGCGCTTTTCCAAGATATACGCCGTGCACACCGGCACCGGCCCCAAGCCGCCGAGCGCCCGGCCACCGAAAAACCCTCGATAACCCGCCCCTCTAGGAGTCCCACATGATTGAAGCTGCCCAACCCCTCGACCTGCAACAACTGAGTGACAAAGTCGACCAGCTCGGCCTCATCAACGCCCGCATAGCGGCGCTTGAGGCCGAGGCCGAGAGCCTCAAGGCCGACCTCAAGGCTGCATCTCTGGAGCAGATACACGGCCAGCTGTTCAAGGCCGTGGTCAAGATCAGCTCCCGAAACACGCTGGACAAGGAAAAGCTGCTGCAGCACCTGTCGGCCAAGAAGTTGGCGCTTTGTTACAAGACGTCAACCTCAACCAGCCTGACCGTTTACGGACTGTAAAATGCACCCCGCAGTGACACCAATCCTCCGATACTCTCCCAAGCCTATCGAGGGGTACCACGGGCCGGCACACCTGACCCTCTTGGCCTCGCCAGAGGCCTGGAACCTTGCCTACCTGTCCCACCCCTTCGAGAAAAAGCGCTACCACAAGGACCCCCAGTTCTCGGTCCACGTGTGGAACTCACTGAGGACCAACCTGAGCACCGGGCAGCTTGAGCGCATTCCAGGCAGCGAGCACCTAACGCTCCAGCCTCTGTTGCGCATGCCGGCGCCCTGGTTGGTCCGCTGGTTCTCCAAGAACTCCAAGATCACCGTCAACCTTCCGCTGTACAAGGCCTACGGGCAGGCCTGGCTCATCACAGTTGAGCAGCGGTCGTGGGGTTGCGGCACCTACGAAGACGACCCAGCAGACGAGGTAGGAGAGAACCTCGACGACGCCAAGCTCCTGCTTGCGCGGTTCTGACCCATCAACGGCCGCACCGCGGCCCCTCCCTAGAAGAAGTACAAAATGACGGGAACCACACCATACGAAAGGGTAAGGGCTGAGTTTGAATTTCCATTCGAGCTTCGCCCCTACCAAGTTGAGAACACCAACGAGGCTGCTGAAGACAACCAGCACGGCTTCTACTGGGAAGCCGGGTCCGGGAAGACGGCAGCCAGCACCCACTGGATGCTGTTCAAGCGTCAGGAGCTGGGCGTGAAGCAGTGGGTTTTGGTGATGCCACCCATCCTGCTTACGCAGTGGGCTCGCTGGCTTCGGTCGGTGCGGTCCAAGGAAACGGGAAAACCCCTCACGGTCACAATTTACCGGGGAACGCCGAAGCAGCGGTACGACCTTGACCTCAACACCGAGTTCATCTTGATGTCCTACCCGATATTCAAGAATGACTACATGCGGTTGTTTGACCACTTCGAGAATCGGGCCGTGGGGCTTTTGTGCGACGAGGCCCACGCGGTCAAGAACTACACCAGCCAGAACCACAAGGCGGTCAAGTCGTTCATTGAGGGTGATCGGCCCGTGGCGCTGCTGACAGGCACACCCCTGACGACCCCCGACGACGCCTACGGTTACTTTCACATCATCTGGCCTACGCTCTACAAGACCCGAAGGACCTTTGAACGTCTGCACTATGCGGAGCTGGACGAGTACAAGCGGGTCGTGGCCTGGAAGAACATGGACATGCTGGAGCACAACATGCGAATGTCAGGCACCCGGGTCATTCGGCGCGAGGTCCAGAAAGAGCTGCCGGCGCTCTCATTCACCCCCATCCTTTACGAACTCGACCCCGCCCACGCCAAGCTCTACAAGCGGTTGGCGGAGGAAAGGCTGGTAGAGTTCGACAGCGGGGCCGAAATCAGCGCCCTGTCCGCCCAGGCACTCTATTCCGCTTTGCAGCAAATTGTGATTAACTGGGGGGAGTTTGCGGAAGATGATAGCCTGCGGCCTGCGGCCCTGGAGCTGGTGGAGGAGGTCCTGTCTGAGCTTGAGCCCAACGGCAAGCTCGTCGTGGTGGCTAACTTCATCCGCACAAACCGCTACCTTTTGAGGTTGCTCAAGCCCTACAACGCTGTTGCGGTGTACGGTGAGATCAGCCCCAAGCAAAAGCAGGAGGCCATAGCAAAGTTCATCGAGGACCCGAGCTGCAGGGTCATTCTTGTGCAGCCACAATCTGCTGGCTTCGGTGTCGACGGACTTCAACACGTCTGCTCCGACATGATTTTTCTCGAAGCCCCGACAACGGCACCGCCGTTCCACCAGACCGTTGCCCGATTGGATCGGGACGGTCAGAAGCTGCCTGTCAACTGTCGAGTGGCCATTGCGTCGGGCACCGTGCAGGTCCGCATGTTCAAGAACCTCCTTGAAAATGATGAGACCATCAACGCCATCCAAGGCGGATACCAAGACCTTAGAGAGGCCATCCTTGGCGACTGAAAAATACCTAGACGACAAAGAGAGCTTCGAGGCCCTTGTCGACCGACTCCCCCCTGCGGAGGCTCGGACCTACCGGTCCCTGCGGCACCTGCAAATGGAGTCGGCCTTCCCAGGCCGAAAAATGGTGCTCTACACCCTGCATCAGGGGAGACCCAGCGGGGTCACCCTGCTGACCTTCGGCACCCTGCGCCTAGACCCCTCCCAGGGGCCCCTCGTGCAGGTGTCGATGGACGACAACGAAGGCTCTTTCGAGGTGGGCACCGTCCCGGTGTCGCTCCTCGGAGGGCGCCTGTTTCTTCAGGTTCCACAGAAGTTTGAGTTCCGCTGGAGCGGTAAGCAAACACAGCGGAATGAGGTACACTTCGCGCCTCATTACGCAATGCTGTTCAAGTCTCGCAACCGGCCAGACCGAGCCCAAGACGGCGACACCTGTTGTGTGAGACTGAATATCTTTCGAGAGATGTATCCGAACCTGAACGTCAGGTACTGAGCATCCCGGCCCTAAAACAAAAATAACAAGCGGGCGTAGATGAGTAGTTATTTCTGGTACCAGCGTACCGGAGGGGAAGAGGCGTGGCATTCCGCGCTCTCCGAACACCGGTCCAAAGTCATCGCTGAGCTAAAGCCAGCGTTTGTGACGGTGCTGAACGCCTCCGTTATCCCCGAGCAGGGGTGGAGCCGCGAACAGTACGATGCGGTCAAGTACAGCGGCCCGTTCTACGTGGACTGGGACGCTGAGACCCTGGAGGAAGCCATCACAGGCTTCCACCAATTCCTTGCCAAGCTCAAGGAAAGCAACGTAGACCTCAGCTGCCTGAGACTCTACGCCACAGGCGGTCGGGGGTTCCACCTCGAAATGCCCGAAGAGGTTTTCATGCCCAAGGTGCCCCGAGCGGGGGTCGCACACCTGCCAGCCATCTACAAGGAAATGGCTTGGGAGCTGTTCGTCGACACCATGGACACCAAGGTCTACACCGCCCGAAAGGGCCGGATGTGGCGCACCCCCGGGATCAAACGGCCCAACGACCTCTACAAGGTTCCACTGACGGTGGAGCAGGCCTTGACCATCACGCCAGAGGACTACAACCTCCTCTGCGCAGAGCCAAGGCTTGAGCCTGAACGCTCCGCACCCACGCTGAGCACCACCCTCGCCTCTCTGTACTCGTCCGCTGCCGATAAGGTGCAGAAGGGGGTCAAGAATCGGGGCAAGTCCAGCAAGGACCTGGAAAAGCTTGGCCGGTTCAAGGGTGAGTTCCCCAACTCGGTCAAGCGGATCATGGCCGGCGAGGGGCTGCAGAGCGGCATCGGGTTCAACCGGGTGGCCCTGCAGCTGGCGATTGTGGCCAACACCCTGGGCAAAACCCAGGACCAGTTTGTCGCATCCTGCCAAGGTCTGATTGAGAACCACGTCAGTGACGGTCGCTACAACTCGCCCCGCAAGCGCAAACAGGCTCTGAGGGACCTCTGGAACTACACCAACGAGTCCGACACGTACACGTACAGCGCGGGGGGTATCAAGTCCCTCGTGACACCGGACTTCCCCACCGGGGACCTCGACGGTATCGAAGCCCATGCGCTCAACGGCTACGTGCCCGACAGCGTCGAGGAAGAGGACGACGAGTTCAGCAACGCGGGACAAGACTTCGCGGCCGACATTGCCAATGCTTCGAGCACGCTCAACGACCAGCTGGTCATGACCCGTGCAGGCATCTACCGCAGAACGGCCGAGGGGTTCAAGTGCCTGAGCAACATCGGGTTCGTCAGACCTGCGGTGCTGGTGGATGCCGAGGACCTTGACACCCTGGGCCTGGAAGTGGACCTGATCAGCGACAACAAGCCGATCGGCAGGCACCAGCTCCAAACCAAAACCTTCCAAAGCCGGGCCTCCCTCAACCTGTTCTGTTCAGGTCGAGACGGGGTGTTCACCGGCACGGACCAACAGGCCAACGTGCTGCAGCTGGCCCTGCAGCGCAAGGCCAAGGAGAAAAAACGAGTGATCTACGTTGTTCGAAGAGAGGGGCTGGACATTGTTCAGAACCCCACGGAGAGGTCCAAGGTCGATCTTGACGTGCTGTGGTCGGGAAACGACGGCGTCATCACACACCGTGAGGGCATCGAGTATGCCTTCCAGGCGCGGATCGCGTCGAACCAGTTGTTCGATACCGACATACACCTGTGCAAGCCTCTGTACAACTCGCAGAACACCCGGGACTGGCTCAAGGCACTGCTGACGATGAACGAGCCCACGGTCGTCGCTCAGATGCTGGGGTGGTTCGTCAGCTGCATGCACAAGCAGTTCTACCAGCGCAAGTTCAAGCAGTACCCGCTGCTGCATCCCAACGGGCCGGCAGGCTCGGGCAAGACGCTGACAACGGAGTTGCTCGGGCGCATGTACCACAACACCACCCGACCCAAGGTCATGGCAGCGGCCACCACCTCCAAGTTCTCTCTCAAGGGGCTGTGGAGCGCGTCCGCCTCCATACCCCTGATCATTGAGGAGTACAAGCCCTCGGAGATGGACGCCAGTCAGGTCAACTTCCTGACGCAACACCTGCGACTCGCCTACAACCAGGGAACGGCAGCCACGGGGGGCGTCTCAAAGGGCAGCGCTGACAGCTCGTTTCGGGACATCACCGAGTTCTCCCTGTCAGCTCCAACGGTCTACATGGGCGAAGCGCAGGAGATGCAGACCGCCCTTGTGCAGCGAAGCATCCCGGTACACCTCCACCCGGAGGTGTCGAGGAAGTACACCCCCTCCTTCGACCTTGCCATGGCCGGGGCAGACTACCTCCCCATGCTCGGGCGGGTGCTGCTGTCCATGACCATGGGGATGCGGGACGGGGACCGGTGGATGCGTCAGCCGGAGACCCTGGACAGCCGGGGCGAAGCGCTGGCAGCCAAGATCAAGGACCTGCGGGCCGTCAGCGACCGAAGCATTCACCCCCGGCAGGTCTACAACCTGTCGGTCATCCTGGCAGGCCTGGAATACCTCGACGAGGCCCTGGAGCTGATCTTCGGGTCAGAGTTCAAGGGTGAAATCGAACGCCTGACCGCCTCGATCTACGACCACAAGTCCGACATTCAGGTGCAAGTCATGTCCGAGGCTGCCAAGGTGTTCAACGACATGAGCCTGATGAGCAGGACAGAGCCCGAAGAAGGTGAGTTCGCTTTCCGAGAGGGCTTTGAATACATCCTCACCGAGGACTACATCGAGCTTCCCATGCGGGAAGCGTTTTTAAAGTATTTCTCCTGGGCCAAACGCAAGGGTATGTCACCCCTGTACGGTTCAGCGGAATCGTTCATAGCGGCCATGACCCGTTTCCCGGCCACCTATGACCGAGTGTGTTCGGACTCGCCTTTCCGCAGGGACAGTCGAGCCCGAATCTTTCGCTTCAACTTGCAAAAGTTGTATGCGGAAGGCGTAGAAGGGTTCAAGTCAAAGCTCCTTGACTGAACCGATTTTTAACCCTGAATGAGAAGAAAACCATGGCACTGAAGAAGCCCACATCATTTGAACAAGAGCCTGAAGTCGTGTCCCAAGGTGACGTCGCAACCGCCGAGGCGGCTGCTGCACCGAGCGTGGCGCCTGATACCCCAACCGTGAACCCTGAAACCCAACCTGAAGCAAAGACCATGAACACTGCAACTGAAACCCAAGACACCACCAGCCAAGCCGCTCAAGCAGCGGTCACTACAGCCGTCGCCGTTGCCAAAGCATCGACGTCGACCACCTCGGTCGCCCTGGCAGACGCCGCGGCCAAGGCCAAAGAGTTCCAGAAGGAAGTCACCGCCATGAAGGGCGCTTCCGACTTCAGCTTCGGCAACTACCGCGTGTTCAAAGGCAACAACGGCTCCATCGCCGAGAGCGGTGGCGAGGAAGAAGACCTGGGTCGCTGGGCTCAGGTACGCTTGCTGAGCTGGGACGAGCACACCGAAATCTCCCCCGGCGAGCAAGGCGCATCGAGCAAAGACTTCGTGGCCTACTCCAAGGACGGCAAGACCATCGACTCCGTCATCGGCGAAGAACTCCGCACCTGGGTCGGCAGCAGCGTATCGGCCTACCTGGACTACCTCAAGAAAGAGGAGGAGTTCCCCAACGCCAAGGCCCGCCTGTTTGTGGACACCGCCTGCGCCCTGATGGCGACCGACAGCGGCGACGGCCCCGTCGGCACGGTGATCCAAGTCACCCTGTCGGAGTCGAGCATCCCCGCTTTCAGCCGCTACCAGCAGTCCCTGGTGGACACCGCCCGTTGCGTGTCCATGGGGTTGCCGGGTTTCAAGTTGCCGGAAGACCCTTTCCAGTTCTTCTTCCTGCGTGAAGTCGCCGCAAAGGGCAGCAACAAATGGACCAAGCTGAAGATTGTGTCCACCTTGCCGGCCAAGATTTGATCGGCTGAAACGTCAACAGGGGCGCCCCGAAAGGCGCCCCTAACTGGTGATCACATGACCATCCCCGACAACGTCAACTTCATTGTCATCGACACAGAGACCACCAGCGCAGACCCCGACCGAGGGGTCTGCGAAGTGGGCTTCGCTGTCATCGACCAAAACTTCAACGTCCTCATCGAGCGAGAGTCGTTGATCGACCCGCAGATGCTGATCAACCCGTCCGCCTCCGGCGTTCACGGGTTGACCAACGCGGATGTGGCGGACTACCCCACCCTGGGCGAGTTCTTCTCTGACGCCGACCCCGACGCCTGCTTCGGAGGCCCCCTGCCAGGACCTGCCGTGCTGATCGGGCACCGGGTGTCCTTCGACACCCACACGCTGGGCAAGCACGTCAAGGGGGCGTGGTGGGAGTTGGACACCTTGCGGTGGGCCCGACGGCTCTACCCCGACGCCGACGACCACAAGCTCTCCACCCTGGCCTTCTCCCTGGCCCTGCCAAGGCCGGAGAACGCACACCGGGCGCTGAGTGACGTCTACACCGCCATGCACCTGTGCAAACACCTCTGTGAACGCACCGGCATGAACCTGCTGGAGCTGGCGAGAGCGTCGCAAACCCCGTTCGAACTTGCCACCTTCCCCTTCGGCAAGCACAAAGGTGCCAGCTTCCGTGACGTCCCAAAGCACTACCTGCGATGGGCCCGAGAAAACCTCAAGGACATGGACCCCGACCTGACCTACACCGTGAATCTGCACCTGAACCGAAAGTGATAAAGCGCCACGAAACCGTGGCGTTTTCTCCTATACTCCTCCCCCAGCTCTACTACAAAAAGAACAACATGAGCAATCCCCAACTCGATTACACCGAGTTCGTCCGTAAGCTGTTCAACCGCTCGGGCGATCTCTCCAAGGACTTCACGCATGCCGTGCTCGGCATCGTGACGGAAAGCCACGAATACTTCAACGCCGTAGACGCCGTCAACGGCGTTGAGGAGCTGGGCGACCTGGAGTTCTACCTCGAAGCACTGGCCCAGGTCGTGACAGACGCCTGCGGCGAGCGGCCGGAGTTTTCAGACCAGGGGCTGGAAATGATCCGGGTGCTTCTTGAAGCATGCGAATCCAAGGGTACAGCCCAGACCCTCTCAGAGGCCGTCAATGAACTGCTCGACGACGCCAAGCGTTGGGTAGGTTACGGCAAAGCGCCTGAGCAGTTGCCGAGTGTCTGGTGTGGCGTGGCCGCACTGGTCTACGTCGTCAACATCCGGGGACCCTACCCCAACGAAGATCGAAAGCATCTCAAAGCCAAGAACATCGCCAAACTGCTCAAGCGGTACCCGGGCGGCGAGTTCAGCCAGTACCACGCCCTCGTGCGGGACCTGGAGGCCGAGCATGCAGAACTTGAGCGTTCGTGATCTAACGACCCCCTCGGGCAAGGCCCTGCAGAAGCTCCTGGACTACATTCGGGACTCCGGGCAGGGGCCAGAAGCCTCCCGCTGGTTTGCCGACGGAGGCCGAGGGTACCCGGGGATGCCCGTGGTGTTGCCGGGATACGACCTGTTCAGCCCGGGGTCGCTGAGCCCCGCGCTCTGGCACCTGTCCAGGCCCTGCAAGGGGCGGGCAGACTACCTGCGGGCCTACGAGGCGTTTGTGGACCGACCCCTGGGCAAGGTGCGGGACCCCTCCGCCCTGCCCCTCGGGGTCTTTGCAGACGCAGGCACCCCTGCCGGGCGGATCGCCTACCTTCGGAAGTCGACGCGGGCCTACGACTGGTACACCCCAGCCCTGCGTCTGCTGGCCTGCGCCCGGTTCTACGACGACATTTCGTTTCAGGTCCAGGGGGTCAACTACAGCGCCCACTTCGGGCCTCAGTACCTTGAGGTCACCCCCCGAGGCTGCTACTCCAACACCCGGCGCTGCCGGGTAGAGGCGGGTGAGCCCCCCGAGGACATAGACGAAGCCCGAATGCCTGTACCGGCCATCACCATCAGCGACCCAGCTTACCTTTCGCTGTACGAGGTGATCAAGGACATGGACACCTCTGTGCTCTACGCGCTCAACGCCGTGGTGCGGGGCATCCTCAAAGGCGAACTACCCAAGAAAAAGGTTGCCCAGGCAATCGTAGGGCTGGAGGGCCCGAAAAGAGGGGGGCGTGAACCAGTGGCCCCTAGTGTGGCGGTTTCCGCCGCCCATGCGGCGCTTGACGTCATTGACGCCATCACAGAGTACGAGGACCCCGAGGAGGTTTACGAAACACTCGAGCACATCCTGATACCCAACCTCATGGGTAAGCGAGAGTTCTCCGCCACCTTTGGCCGAAACAGGGATGCCTCGCTGCACCCCCTCGTTATCAAGGGTTGGCGAATGAAGATCAAGGCCAGAGCCCAGGCGCTTGCCGAGTTCTAGCCTCTCACGGTTGACAACAAAAAGAAGAAACGACCATGACGATACTGATAGGAATCACTGGCCGGGCCAGGGCGGGCAAGGACACCTTTGCCGGTGCCCTCACCGCCAAAGGCTACAAACGCCTTGCCTTCGGGGACGCCATCAAGCAGATTGCCTCCATCGTCTCTGGTGAGCCTGAGCGCTACTACCACGACGACCACCTCAAGGAGTCTTACTGCCCTGCCCTGGGCATGACCCGGCGCAAAGCCATGCAAATGATCGGCACAGAACTCTTCCGAGAGCAGTTCGGGCCCGACGTGTGGGTCAACTGTGTCATCAGCAAGTGGGCCGCTGAGCCCCACATCCCAACGGTCGTCACAGACGTCCGGTACGCCAACGAGGCCGAAGCCATCCGAAGCCTCGGAGGCACCGTGATTGAGGTCAGGCGCCCCGACAACGGCGGCCTGCAGGGCGCTGCAGGAGCCCACAGCTCAGAGTCAGGCCTGCCCCCAGACCTGATCGACCAGACGTTTATCAACGACGGCACCGTGCAGAACCTGCAGTGGCAGGCCCGAGTGTTCTCTGACCTATTGGAGCAAAAAGCGTATGGCGGTTGAGTCTGACGATCTGGATCGGGCCGCAGACCTCACCGAAGAGCGTACCCGAGCGCTGATCGAGGAGGTACAGCGCAAAGCCCGACCCGAGCAGGTCCGCAGGGGCGACGGCTCCTGGCCACAGGAAGACTGCGAGGACTGCGGGCTGGAGATAGAGCCTGGGAGGCTTGAGCTGGGAAAGATCAGGTGTTTTCACTGCCAGACAGTGCTTGAGAAGCGAGGCCGCAGATGAAGCCCCGTCCCAACTCCAAGGCGGGACGCAAGCGGTCCGCCGAGAACCTTCTGAGAACACTGCTTCGCACCCCGAAAACCCGGTCAGGGTTGATCGCAGCTGTCGTCGGAAAAGACATTACATCCAACTTTGTCTACGGGTGGCTGTCGGAGAGGACGAGGGACGGCACCGTGACTGTTTTCAAGGGCGCAGGTGTGATGGCCTACCAGATCACCGAGCACCTTGTGGAGGAGGCTGCCAAGCCGGGGCAGTACCCCAGCTGGCTGGACCCCAGGACCCTGCCCAGGGCTGTGGGTCGCCAGCTGCATATTGACGGCGTTTTAACCGTGTTGAAAAACAAGAAATAGAAAGGCCAACATGAGACTCATCGTAGACGGAAACGCCCTCCTCAACGCCGCGCTACTGCGCGGCGTTGATCATGATGGGGGCAAGGTAGTGGCGGACGACGCCGGTCGTCCCGTACAGGTCAACTCGGCGGAGTACGGCGTCGAGGGCTTCTTCGAAAAGCTGCTGTCCGCCCTGGAGCTTTTCGATCGCGTGCCCAGAGACGTTGTTTGCGTCTGGGACGGAAAAGACTCCAAAGCCCGACGCAGGCGCTTTATCCCGAATTACAAAGTCGGGCGCGACAAGCACCCCGCAGTGAGCGAACAGATCAACCTCGCCCGGGAGCGCTGCACCCAGGAACTCAAGGACATGGGGGCCACCAACGTCTGGCAAGCCGGCATGGAGGCCGACGACGTGATCGGCTACCTCTGCAAGACGCTGCGGGGCGAGCGCAACACCGTGGTCACGGTGGACGGGGACTTGGCGGTGCTGGTCGATGAGAACACTGACGTCTGGCGCCTGGGCAAACTCAACGAGAACCCCTACGGCAGGTTCCCACACAAGTACATCACGCTGTACAAGTCTCTGGTGGGCGACAGCTCCGACAAGATTCCCGGCGCGCACGGGTTCGGGGACGGGGCCTGGGTGGACCTCGTTCGGATATTCGGCGTCGAGAACCTGGAGGAACTTGAGCGCATGATCGTCGAGGGCCGTCTCAAGGAATTGCGCGAGAACCTAGCCGACATGCCCAAGCTCCAGAAGATACTGGACAGCGAACACTACGTCACCGAGTCCTGGCGGGCAGCCTCCCTGCACATCGAGGAGGTCAATACGGCCAAGCGTCCCATGCAAATCCTAGCAGGCATGGTCAAGCAGCGGAAGGACGTGATTGAAACCTGCCCGGCAGGCTACGAGAAGTGGTACGGCACCAAAACCCTGGTCACCGCCGCCAACTACGAGCAGGTGTTCGCACGCTTCAAGGGGGCGGTCACACAGTCCCCCTTTGTGGCCCTGGACATTGAGACCGCCTCCGGCGAGGCCTCCGACCAGTGGATTCAGCAGGTGGCCCAGGCACTTGAGCGCAAAGAGGACCGAATGGGCATCGACGTCCTCGGCCACGAGCTCGTGGGCATGTCTTTGACTTTCGGCCAGAACACACAGCACACGCTGTACATGACCGTGAACCACGCCGACAGTGACAACATCACCGTCGACCAGTGTCGCCTCATGTGCGAGGCCATCCCCGCCAAGATTCACACCGTGATTCAGAACCGCAGCTTTGAGTTCTCGGTGCTGTACCGAACCTGGGGGGACAAGTGGGCCGACAACGGGTGGGGCGGATTCGTGCCCAACGCGGTAGACACCAAGATCGGCGCGTCCTACGTGGACGAGAACCTGTCAAAAGGCCTGAAAGAGCGGTCCAAGGTGCACCTGGGCTACGAGCAAACCACCTACGAGCAAACCACTTGCGCGGAGGGCCCCCTGGGAACGCTGCGACCAGGCGGAACACGCCAGCGGGAGTTCCTCAAGGAGATCAAGCCCGCAGTGATTGATAGGGGCACGTTTGAAAGGATCGACGAAGACACCGGCGAAATACTGGGCGAGGACGTCATTGAAACAGTCGTCGAGCCTGCGGTGACCGAAATGTGGGAACGTCGCCAGTACAAGATGAGCGAGCTGTCGGCCGATCATGTGTTCGATTACGGCTGTGACGACACAATCTGCACGGCCTCCCTGCACACCTTCTACAAGTTCGTGATGGACGTCGAACACACGTGGGACGTCTACCTCAAGGTTGAGCAGCACCCCGAGTACCTGACCAGCTTGGCATTCGTCCAAGGCCTCAAGCTCAACCTCGCCAAGCTCAAGCAGCTGGAGCAGAGGGACGAGGAAAGCTACGACAAGGCCTGGGCTACCCTGCGAACCTACCTCATGAAGAAGGGGTGGGACGGCACCCACTGCCCAGAGTTCGAGGGCGACATTGAACCCTCTGACGTGAAAATGTGCGCGGACATTCTCCTTGACGGGGAGTTCACGACGCGTAAGCGCAAGCTCAACGCGATCGCCGAGGACATTCGGACGCAGTACCCCGACAACGACTTGGCCCACTTGTTCGCAGAGATCGTTGCCCGAAACGAGGTGGAGAACCTGAACAAGCTCGTGCGTCAGAACTTCACAGGCGAGCCCAAGATCAACTTCGGGTCTCCTGCGCAGATGCAGAACCTCTTCTACAACGTGATCGGTATGCGGCCCCGCATCCTGAACAAGTTGACCGCCCGGCAGAAGGAGGACGAGGTACTGTCCAGAGCCTTCCGAAAGTACCGGACGGCCAAGCAAAAGGGGCTGGACTGCTTTGCTCCGGGGGCGAGCATCGAAGCTCTTGGGGACCAAGGCGGGGTGGCCAAGCTCAGCCTGACCCTCACGAGCGAAGAGCGAAAAGCCCTGATCAGCAAGGCGTCCACGGACGACTCTGCCGTCACCAGTGCCCTGGCGCTCGACAACCTGGGCGAGGCTGAGAAGTCAGTTCTGAAGGCCTTCAGCCAGATCAAGGAGATTCAGACCCGCCGCAGCCTCTTCTACCGAACCTACCGGGCGTTGCCCCACTGGAGCGACGGACGCGTGCACCCCAACCTCAACCAGTGCGAGGCGGTGACCCGACGCTACAGCTCCAGCGGCCCCAACGTGCAGCAGCTCCCCAAGCGAGGCGAAGGCGTGGAGTTCCGCCAGGTCATCCTGCCACACTGCAAGGACGCCGTGGTCGTCTCCATGGACTTCAGCGGCCAGGAGCTGCGACTGGGTGCTGAAATGTCGGGCGACGAAGCGATGACGTCTTGTTACGTTGGCACCAACTTGCGCGACATGCACAGCCTGACAGCGGTGGCTGCGGCCCCCATGATCTGGGGCAAGTCCGTAACCTACGAGGAGTTCATGCAGATGCTGGAATCCGATGACAAGGAGGTCAAGGCCAGGGCCAAGGCCCTGCGGGCCTCCGCCAAGACGGTGAACTTCGCCGCTCAGTACGGCGCGGCAGCCCCCAAGATCGCCGAGACCCTGATGACCGACGAGGAAACCGCCCAGGCCTTCCTTGATGCGCGGGCCGCAGCCTTCCCCAAGATCGGGCAGTGGTCCAACGCCGTGGCCGAGCAAGCCCGCGAGAGCGGCTACGCGCAGACCTTGATGGGGGCTCGACGCCACCTTGCCCAAGCACTCCTTGGGGACGACAAGTTTGAGGCGTCCAAGGCCGAGCGGCAGGTTGGTAACTTCTGGATTCAGGGGTCCGCCGCCGAGATGACCAAGCTGGCCATGGCCCGCATGTGGGAGTCTGGGGTGTTCTTCGACGGGCGCTTCAACGCGGTGTTTTACGCCCCGATCCACGACGAAGTCGTGTTCTCCGTCCACAAGGACCAAGCGCTTGAGGTCATCAAGCAGGTGCACCCGATGATGATCGCCCCCTACGCCACGATGGGCATCCCGATCGTCAGCTCCATCTCCCTGGGGCCAGACTTCGGCCAGCAGATCGAGTGTGGTGACTACGTAGATGAAGCCCGAATCAACGACGCTTTGAAGGAGGTTTTTGCGGCATAATCAGCGCCCTCAAGCCGATAACCAGAACTAGAAAATGGCTGACCCCCTCCATCCGACAAACTCGGAATGGGTCCTCTTCGACCCAGAAATCCACCCACCGCCCAGAGGCGTCAACCTCGTCATGGTCACCCGTGGCGGGGTACTCATCGTCGGGCAGTGGTGCGCAGACGCCGTGGCCTGGGGCTACAAGCCCCGGGTCCCGAGCACCGTCAAGGCGCGCGAAATCCAGACCCTCAGAGAACAAAAACAACAAAACGAGGTGTTACATGCAAGCCAACCAGAAGGTGGGGCGACTGACCCTGCTTGAGCGGGCCAACGAAGGCTCACCCAAGAAGTGGCTGTGCCGCTGCGAGTGCGGCAAGACCAAGACAGTTTTTGAGAGCAACCTTGTCCAAGGGTTCAGCCGCAGCTGCGGCTGCCTCAGACTCGAGGTCAAAAATCGGGCCATGGCCCGAACATTTGAAGGGGCCCGCCTGTGACAGTCGCCCCCTTCAAAGTCAAGAACAAGTTCGCTGACCGAGGTGGCAAGGCCGAGAAGGCCGTGCAGAACTATCTCACCGCCTGGGCCTCGCGCAGCCCCTACCGGGAGTTCAGCCGACTGGTGGACACCAAGGCCGCAGGACGAACCATCAAAGCAGCCGCAGCGGACTTTGAGTTCTTCTGCCGGGCGCAAGAGTCAGCGCCGTTGCCGGGGGTTCACGGCCTCATCGAGGTCAAAGAAACCCAGCACGACTACCGCCTTGGCCGAGACCGCATCACACAACTGGGCAGGTTGCGCAAGCGCCACAAGTGTGGCGGGTTGTGCTTTGTGCTTGTCCATCACTCGGAGACCGGTCAGTGGCGTTGCCTGGACGTCGAGTTCCTGATGGCGGACAACGACAAAGGTTCGTGGGACCTGCGCAGTGTGCCCCAGTACCCCTCGGTGGCTGAGGCCCTCAGCCAGCACCCCACCCAAATGTTCGAGGTGTGGTGAATGGCCGAACTCTACTGCGCCTACTGCAGAACCTTCAAGAAGGCGGCGGGGTTCAAGACGCTGGTGCACCGCGAAAGCGGCACCCAGCGGCGGATGTGCCCCACCTGCGCGTCACGAAGAACCCTGCCCCGGGACGTGCTTCAAGAAATGGCTGACCAGACAAAGAAGAAAGGGTCGACATGATCACTGAACCCCTGTGCGAAAGGTGCCTGCACTCCAGGCGCTCATTCAACTCCCTGGTGTGCGTCAACCCAAAGAACGGCACCGACGGACCCGACAACACCAGGGTCACCACCCGACCCTGCGCCCTGGAGCGGGCCGGCAACTTCCTCTCTCGATGCGGTCGCCCAGGTCGGTGGTTCGAGCCCCGCAAAGACCCGCAGACCCTGTGGGAGCGCATCAGGGAGGTGTTCCGTGATTGAGCCCCCACTGTGCACGAACTGCAAACACAACGACCAAGCCCTCTGGTGTCTCAGCCCGCAAACCGGCGTGAGCTGGGTCGATGGCGGAGTTTTGGGCTCCAACTGCCGGTACCAAAGGTCGGCCCACCTGTTCACCTCCCCCGGTGACAAGTGTGGGCCCGAAGGCCTCTGGTTCGAGCCCCACCCCATCAACAACAACCCCGAGACCCTGATGGGCCGGGTCTTTAAACGCATTCTCAAGGTCATTTCAAAATGAGCAAAATCCTGGTGATCAACGACCTCCACTTGGGGGTCGAACGCAGCGGGGGAACCACCCCGGCATCCGCCATCGACCTGCGCAAGTACGGCCATCGCATGCACACCCAGCTGCTGGAGTTGGCTGGTGAGGGCGACACCGTGCTGGTCAACGGCGACTTGACCGACACCTACAGCATTGCGCTGACAGACGCCCTTGAAATCTACGGCGCCGCCGCCCGGTGGTTGACCGACACCACCACACGCCGCAAGTGCCTGATCTGGGCGCTGGGCAACCACGACCTCTCCAAGGACAGCTCCAAGTTGGGCACCGTCGCCTTCATCGGGCGACTGCTCGAGGTTCAGTTCCCTGCCAACTTTGTAATGATCACAAAGCCCTCGGCGTTCAGCAAAGAGGACTACGTGATCCCGCACGTCCCCAACCAGGAGATTTTCGACCTGGAGCTGAGCCGCGTACCCGACAGCACCAAGCGCCTCTATCTGCACTGCAACTACGACAACGTGTTCGCCGGTCAAGCCGACCACTCCCTCAACCTGAGCAGAGACCAGGCCAAAGCGCTGGTCAAGCGGGGGATGACGTTGATTCTCGGCCACGAGCACCAGGGGCGAACCCTGATGAACGACAAAGTCATCATCGTCGGCAACCAGTTCCCCTCCAGCGTCAGCGACTGCCTGCAGCACGGAGACGCCCAGACCGACGGCCGCAAATACGCCCTGGTCATTGACGGCGAGGACATGGAACTCGTACCGACATGGTCGACCAACGACAACGAGGGCGGCTACCGGGAAGTGCCGTGGACAGACCTCGACAGCGTCCCTGAAAACACCGGGTTCCTCCGAGTCACCGGTCGGGCAACTCCCGAGGAATCCGCCGCCGTCATCAAGGCCATCGCCAACCTGCGACAGCGCTCAGGTGCCTTTGTCATCACCAACGCCGTCAAGGTTGACGGGGCAGCCTCCGAGGAGATCGCCGCCCAGTCCCTTGAAGACATTCGATCAGTCAACGTCATCGAGCTTTTGCTGGACACGCTCGATGACGATCAGAAGAAAGTCGTCCAGCAATTCCTCAACGCAGCCTAACAACTACAACAGAAAGACAGGCATGAAAACACTTATTCGCAACGCATCCGTCTACCGCGCCGAAATCAGACAAACCGAGGCCGAGCTTGCTCAGGCTCTGTCGGAGGAGGCGTTCGTAAAGCCTCTCCCCTCGCAAGCGTCCTCTCGAGGGTTCACGCCGTTCGACAGCGGCGAGTTCTTGCAGACCTTCCACGGAGGGTACGCCTTCACGGTTCGAATCGACGAAAAGGTCATCCCGTCCAGCGCCCTCAAGGCCGAGACTGAACGCCTGCGCAGTGTGATCGTCGACGAGACCGGCCGAACCCCCGGACGCAAAGAGATGCGGGAGGTCAAGGACGAGGCCCGCCTGAACCTGATGATCAAGGCCCTGGAGCGCACCACCCTTGTGAGATGCTTCTACCACGTCGAGCAAAAGCTGCTGATCGTGGCCTCCACGTCACAGAAGGTGTGCGACACCGTCACGTCCTTGCTGGTCCACACCCTGGAGACGCTCAAAACACAAACCATTCACGTCAGCGTTCGCGGCGGCCTGTCCGCCCGACTCAAGCAATGGGTGGACGAGGAAGGCGACAGCCAGGCATTTGGGGACCTGATCCCGAACGGCCAAGCCGCAATGGTCAGCTTGGACAAGCGCACCCTGAGCGTCAAGAGTAGCGACCTCCTGACCAACCTGGAGGCACTGAAGGAGGCCTTCAAGCGCTTCTACGAGGTCAAGTCTATGAGCCTTGCCAGCGACGACCTGTCGTTCGTCCTGACCGAGAAGTTCAAGTTTGGCTCTATCGTCCACAACTACCCCGGCGACGACTCTGACGGGGAGCCCCTGGCATGGTCGGCCTGCGCAAGCATCGAAGTGGCGGGGCTGGTCCAGGCGGTAAACGCCCTGTGTGGCATGTTTGGTTACGGCGAGGAGCTGCAGAAGTGACCCTCACAACTATCTACACCACCCTCAACTGCCCGGGGTGCAAGCAACTCAAGGCTCGGTACGACGCCCAGGGTCGCAGCTACACCGAGGTCGTCATTGGCCGGGACATTGACAGGGAGGCGTTTCAGGAGGCCTTCCCAGGTGTTCGTCAGGTCCCGTTTGTCGTTGAAAAGGAGGAAGAATGATCTACGCCAGAGTTATCGCCGACTCCATCAGCACCAGCAACAAGCGCATCGTCACGCTGGAGACCCAGTACCCCCGGTTCGTTCACGGCGAGGTCATGACGCATCGGGTTTTCTCCCGCAACGCCATGTCCAGCCGAGCCATCCCGGTGGCCAAGATGATCCAGCAAGTTCGTGAAAACCCTGCCATGCCGATCCACTGGGGCAAGAACCAGCCGGGTATGCAGGCCGACGTGCAGCTGGAAGGCGCCGAGCTGGAGCTGGTCAAGCACCAGTGGAAGGTTGCTGCCGAGCGAGCCGCTGATTGCGCCGCCATCCTGATGGAGCTGGGAGCGCACAAGCAGGTGGCCAATCGGATTCTGGAGCCTTTCCAGTGGATGCGGACCCTGATCACATCGACGGAGTGGGACAACTTCTTCGAGCTGCGCTGCCACCCGGACGCGCAGCCGGAGTTCCAGTCCCTGGCCCGCGCAATCCAGGAGGCTATGGAGTCGTCTACGCCTGTGAGGCGCCACCGGGGGATGCCCAAAGCGGGTGAATGGCACCTGCCCTACGTCACCGATGACGAGCGGGGCCTGTACCGCGACGAGCTGCTGCGCAAGTTCAGCACCGCGCGCTGTGCTCGGGTCTCCTACCTGACCCACGACGGCCAGAACCCCGAGATCGCCAAGGACCTGGAGCTGTACGAGCGTCTGGTTGGCAGCAAGCCTATCCACGCTTCGCCCACCGAGCACCAGGCCGCGCCATTCGACGACGCGACCCGGGTATGCCGCAACTTCCGCGGCTGGCAACAATACCGTTCGCTGATCGACGGCGGGGGCTGCTGACATGCTGGGCCTCTACCTCGCCCTGATCGCTGTCTGGATGTGGACGGTCCTCGTCCTGGCCGACCGACGGCACATGCGCGGCATCCTGCTGCTCCCGCTGGTCGTGCCGACCATCACCGCCCTGGCCATTATCCAGTCCCTGGCCGACTCCGCCTATGACTGGGTCACCGACGCCTACGAGTGGGTCGTGGACCTCGACCTCTAACCTGAACGCTGGGGCTTCGGCCCCAGCCACCCAAGGAACCGACATGCTTCAAAGAGTCAAACTCACCAACTTCGGCCGGCACCGTGACCTCGAGGTCCGGTTCAACCCCGGCCTGACCGCCCTGCGAGGTCCCAACGAGGCCGGCAAGAGTACCACCCTGCTCGCCGTTGCCTACGCCCTGTTCGGGGCCAAGGCCTTGAAAGCCCCGATCGAGGAAACCGTCACCTGGGGCGAGCCAGTTGCCAGCCTCAAGGTGGAACTCGACATTGCCGTTGACGGTGTGCAGTACAGCATTCGTCGCGGTAAGTCCGGGGCCGAAATCAACTACCCGGGCGGCAAGGTCACAGGCCAGACCGAAACCGTCAAGTTCCTCTGCGACCGGTTGCGCGTTGACCAGTCCTCCGCAGTCAAACTGATCCTGTCCAATCAGGCTGAGCTGCGCGGGGCGCTGGAGGCGGGCACCAAGGCCACCACCGACCTGATCGAGCGACTTGCGGAGTTCGACCAGATCGACCAGCTGATCGAGCGCATGCAGGAAGGCCTGACGCTGGGCAACACCGCATCCGCCGAGAACGCCCTCCAAACCGCAAGAGAGTCCCTGCTGCGCCATGCCGATCTCCAAGAACCCGACTGGGCTGCGCTCGACGCCACCATCGCCCACGCATCTGAGGCCTCTCACAAGGCCCAGGCCCGGCTTGACGCCCTTGAATCAGACCGGGCTGCGGCTGACAACGCCGTTGACGCCGCGAGAACCGCCGAGAACAACTACCGGCAAGCTGTACAGCGTTGTGACGATCTCCGTGCTCAACTGGAGCGTGTCAGTCACGATCGGGAGCTGGCTCACCGCCAAGCTCAGGAGGCTGCTGCAGGCCTGCGACCAAAGGCAACCCTTGAAGCCGAAATCGAGCAGCTCAAGCAGGCACCCGAACACCTGAAGGTGTGGGAACGGCTGGAGAAGGTGGCAGGTGTCGCCCCCACACACCAGATTGAAGGCACCTATGAAAGCGCCCGCGAACGCTTGGCAAGACTTGAAGCGAGTGTCAAGTCCCTCACGGCCCATGTGTGGGAACTTCGCAAGAACATCAGCGTGTGGGAGGCAGCGGTTACCACTGGCACCTGCTCCGTGTGCGGGCAGGACTTCAGCCACCTGCCAGAGGTCGCCGCGAAGAACGCCGAAACTGCAGGCAAGATCAAGCAGGCAGAGGCCGATCTCGCGGCCCTGAACGCAGAGGTGGACGGTGCCAAGGCGCTGGTCGACACGCTGAAGTACGTCGTGCGCCAAACCGAGCACAGCGCCACCCTTCTCGAGGGCAACCCCGGCTACCTCGGCGTCTCGGACCTGACCCTGGTGCCCCCGACACTGGTGTGGATTGGGCCGGATGTTCGCGCCCTCAAGGACGCTACCCAGACCCTGCGGGAACTCAAGGCTGAGCTGGCACGGGTAGAGGCCGAAGATCGCGCCCGAACCGCCGCCCAAGCCCGTGCCGAGCAACTCGCCCAGCAGGTCGAGACACTGGGTGCTCAGTGGACGAGCGCTGTGGCCGCAGCTGAGGCGCTCGTCGAGCGCCCGAGTGTTACCGCCGCAACCGCGCAGCGAGACGCAGTGCTGGAACGGCGTCGCCCCCTGCAGCAGGCGGCATCGGACGCCCAGGTGGCTTTGCGTGATGCAGAGTACGCCCTGCGGGATGCCCGCCGAGCCCACAAGGACGCCTGCACGCAGAAGGATCAGGCCCAAGCCGCCGTGGAGCGTCTGGAGGGAGACCTCAAGTCTCTGGTGTTCAACAACGCCCTGCTCAAGCGTGTCCGTCAGGCCCGCCCCATCATCGCCGACCAACTCTGGACCATCGTACTCAACGCCGTGTCCGTGTACTTCAGTGAGATGCGGGGCGTCAAGTCGACAGTGACCAAAGACGTTGACGGGTTCAAGGTGGACGACCACGCCATCGCCACGCTCTCAGGCTCCACGCTTGACATTCTGGGCTTGGCCATCCGCGTGGCCCTTGTCAGGACGTTCCTGCCGAACTCGCCCTTCCTGGTGTTGGACGAACCCAGCGCCGCCATGGACGAGACTCGGACCCAAGCCATGCTGGGGTTCCTCGCAGGCTGCGGACAGAAGCAGATCATTCTCGTCACCCACGAGGACGTCAGCGAGTCCGTGGCCGACCACATGATCCAGCTGTAAGGACTGCCATGTTGACCTCCAACCTCGACGATCGCGTTGTCAGGGCACTGTCCAGAGAGATACTACTAAGGGCCCAGCTCAAGTCTTACCGGTACTCCTGGGCTGACTGGGTTTACTGGGCGCTGTTCAGCGTCCTGATTTGCACCCTATCAGCAGCAAGCGTCAGTCTCGCAATCCGATGGGTGGACCACGTGCACCCCAGGTCAGCCCGCGAGGTGGTCCTGAAGTACGTGGTCTGCCACCCCGAACTGGGTTGCAAAGACGTCACAGACGAGCTGCCCAAGTAAGTCCCCAAACGCTCTACAAAAAGAAGAACAACATGAGCATTCAACCTGCAGTCCTGCGGGTGGAGCAAGCTGCCGAGTATTGCGGCCTGTCTCTGTCCACCTTCCAGAAGTCGGTTCGTGAGGGCGGGGCCCCCAAGCCCCGTCAGCTGTCTGATCGCCGCGTCGGCTTCCTTGTCAGGGAGCTGAACGACTGGTTGGAAGACCTCCCGGTCTCCGACCTTCTGCCCCCGGAGAACACCGGCGCCCCTAAGCCCCGATGATCTCCTCCAACCGTTGGCTGAGCCGGGTCAGCCACTCCACCCGTTCCGCGTCATAGCGGTACAGGTTGTAAACACCCACCACACCCGGCTTCACATGCCCGAGGATCGCTTCAGCGACTTCCTCCGGGCAGCCCATCGACGCCAGCATCGTCCTACCGGTGCGCCGCAAATCGTGCGGAGACCAGTGCGTCACCTCCAACCTCTTTCTCACGTGATCGGGCCTTGAGCCGCTGTACGGCTGCACGTAGTGCACCTTGCTCTGCATGTACGGCTGCTTTACATAGGTCCTCTCCCCCTTCCGAGTCTTGCTTGGGAACAGCCAGTCGGCTGTCTCAGACCGCAAGCGCTCAACCACCGCCCTCGCCCGGCCCACCAACGGCACCCTTGTCGGGGCTGCGTCCTCGTGGTGCCGCAGCTTGCTGCGCTCCTTGGAGATCGTCCACCACAGCACCCCGCTGACCTCCTCCAGGTCCTCAGCGCGCATTGAACAAATCTCGCCGCCCCGTGCGCAGGTCCAAATGTGCAGGGTCAGGAAGTCCTGCACCTGGGTGCTGAATCTCTGCATGTCACGGGTGAACAGCACCCTCAACTCCTGCTCCTTCAACACCCGCTTGGTGACCCCCTTGGGCACGCCCTGGCGCACCTGACCTTTGCTGCGCAGGTGTCGGGTCGGCACCGACAGAAACCAGTTCGGTATGTCGTTGGGCACGTGGCCGGAGTTGCACGCGAACTCCAGCGCAGCAGCCATCTCCACTTTGACGCTGACGGCCGACACCGGGTACTTGGCGAACGAGTCCACGATGTCGAACGCAAGTTTGCGCGTCAGCTTCGTCAGGTGTATCCTCCCCACCCCGTGGTCACCCACCCTGGCCAACGCTTTGCGCAGGCGCTGCCGAACGGCCCTGGCCCCCTTCGGCTCTCGCACCTTGTCAAGGTGCTTGTCACAGAAGTCCTCCACCATCTGGCCCAGCGTGTAGTGGACAGAGGTTTTCTCAAGGCTGCTGGCCAGCTTGTCCTGCCGTCGCTGGATCGCTACGTCTACGCCCAGGTCACGCCGAGCGCGAAGCTCCTGCCACTTGTTGGCCGCCTCGATGGGCGGCATGGCGGGCCAGTTTCCCAGGGTCACTTGGCGGAGCTTGTCGTCGTCTGGGCTACGATAGCGATAGACCCAGGTTCGCTTGGTGTCGCGGGCGACCAGGCGCAGGCCTGGGCATCCCTCGATCGCCAGCACATCCCCCGGCTTCAGGGACTTGGCGGCTCGTGCGTCAAAGCGCATGGTTGGACTCCAAAAAGTTACACTAAATGTTACACCGACCGCGAAGTGTAGGCAAGTGTAGACAAGTGTTGTTGGAGTATCCTGCCGTGACGCCGAGGCAATTTTCAGGATAAAAATCAACGACTTACCGGTGAATCAGCCTGTAAGTCGTTGATTAGCAAGGAAAGCAGATTGACATGAACATCGTGATACTCGATGACAATTCACGCCTATGGGGCGTGAGCGGTACACCACGAAAGTTACACTAAAAGCTATACCAAATCAGCTCGACATAGCCACCACAGCCATCTCCACAGCCCGCCTTGCAGTCTGCTCCTTGGCGATGACGTTAGAGTCCTCCACCGCCGCCAGAACAGCTTCTACGATCTGCACAAGACTGGGCACGGTTGCCAGGTCCCCTGTTACCACGTTCTGCGCTGCGGATGTGTTGTAGGTGAGCAGGTTGGCGCTGCCCTGCAGGCGTGGCACCACGCCGTTGACGCCCAGGCGGGTGAAGTCGAACAGGCTGTCGGCCCCTTGCGCGAACAGGTTGCCCTGCAGCACGGTTTCGTGGGGGTAGTTGGCGAGCACGATGCGCCAGCCGTCGCTGGTGCGCAGGGCAAAGTCGGTTGAGGCGTACTCGCCCGTGGGCCGTTGGTTGCCGCCCGATCGGTCGAAGGCGGGCAGCGCCCAGTCGTTCTGGGCGTGCCAGTCGACCCAGCGGCTCCAGAGGTCGGCTTTCACGTCAGCGGTCAGCAAGGCTTGCGGCAAGGGGCCGCCGTCGTAGAGGCGGTGGCCGTTGGCGTCGGTGGTGTATGAGGCCCCGGGCGGCACCTCGTAGATGCGCCTCAAGGCCCCATCAAAGTGCCAGGTGGGGCTGGGCATGGTCGATCAGGCGGCGGTGTAGGAAGGGTCGGCCGTCGGGGTCATGGCCACGCTCATGTTGGCCGGGCCCAAGGTGAACTCCGTGTTGTCGGGCTCAACAAATCCAGGGCGGTTCCAGGTCATCACCAAGTCGATCGGCGTGTTGGCGGTGTGACCACCGTTGGTGTAGGTCGAGTACGCCACCACGATGTCCTGTGTGGGTGCGATGGTGATGTCCTTCTGGTCGATGCCAGCCTCGTTCTTCAGGTAGGTCGGGGTGGCGGTGCCGTGGCTGTCCTTGTGGATCAAAGAGAACGTGCCGCCCACGACCAGCGCCGGGGCGGTGGGGGTCAGGGTGTAAATCGACGGCCAGGTGCGGTTGTTGGCACCGGTGTCCACCAGGGTCAAGTTGTTGCGCTGGCTGGCCTTGTAGTTGAGCAGGTAGCTCTTGACCGTGAAGGCATCGCCCGAGAACGAGGTGATGGGCCACTGCTTGTCGCCGCGCTTCTGGGGGCCGGTGCCGTCGCTATTGACGTTGGTGGCCTGGCGCCACAGGTAGTTGATCTTCTGGTGAACAGCTTCGTTGGTCTGGCTGTCGCCGTCAATGAAGCCGTAGAAGTTGTAGTTTGAGCCGTTGACGGTGCCTGCGTACACCGAGTCCACATCGAGGTTGAAGTCGATGTTGGCGAAGATGCCGCCGGCCGAAATGGTGGCGTCGGACACAAGCAGCTTGGGGTCGATGGCGTTGGCTGCTGAGATTGGGTAGATTTCGGCGTAGTTGACGGCGTGCTGCTCCATCACGATGGTCTTGCCTTCGATGGCCAGTCGGGTGTACCAGGTGCCACGCTTGTCGATCGGGCTGCCGCCGTTGTAGTCGTAGATCAGGGCCAGCTGGTTGGCGTAGCCCGTCATCACGAAGTTGTTGGGCGCGGTCATTTCCGCGTCGCCGCCAAACCAGTTGGTGATCTGGTCGGTGGTGGCGTGGGCGTTGGCCGTGCTGCGGAACAGGGCGTAAATTTTGGTGGCGGCGCTGGTCTTGGTGGGGCGCACTTCCAGCGCGGTGTCGCGGACTGCGTTGACGGTGTCGGCGTCGTGACCTTCCCAGCCGTTGATCGAGGCGATCGACTTGGCGCGAGGTTCGATAGACGTGAACGCGGGGTCGTAGCGGTCCAGGTCGGTGGTGTCCCACAGGTCCACCATCTTGGAGGCCAGCACGATGCCTTGCACGCCATCCACAAAGCTCAGGGCTCCGGCCTCCAGGAACTGGTAGGTCTTCTTGGTGGCGACGATGTTGATGTCGGCCCCTGCAGCTTCGGTGGCACCGGTGCCAGACACGATGGTGGCCGTCAGGCTGTTGGCGCCCGCGGCCGTCAGCGTGGCAGTGACGCCCTCGTTCAGGGCGTTGCCGGTGTGGCTCAAGGTGATGGTGTCGCCGATGGCCAGGGGGCGGTTGACGATTCCTGCCGTTTCGGACGAGCCGGTGAAGTTGGTGGTGCTGGATGTGATGGTCAGGGTGGCGCCCGACTTGCTGATGGCAATGTCGGTGCCAGACTTGTCGGCCACGTGCAGCTTGAGGTTGGTGCCGAGCACCAGGGATGCTTTGGAGGTGATTTTCGCCATGGTGTTCTCCGGTTAGGTGGCGGTGTAGGACGGGTCGGGTGCCCACGTCACGGGGAAGGTCTGATCGGTGGCGTCCAGGGTGAGCGCGATGTCCTCAAACGCGTACCCCGGGAGGGTGAACTGGGCCTTGGCCGGCTTGTTGTTGGGGCTGTAGCTGTAGGCGTAGCTGCCGTTTGTCACATTGCCGTCGGTGGCCAGGGTGTAGCTGCCCTGGCGGATGCGCACTTCGGTGCCGGATGGCAGGCCGGTGAAGGTTTTGGTTTTTTGGCCAGTGACGACGTTGACGGTGGCGCCTGCGGTGCGCACGCTGATGCTCACCTCGGTGTTGATCGTCACCGTGCCACTGGAGGCGCTGACGTAGACCGTCTCATTACCGGTGCTGCCGTTGCTGGACGCGTAGCCGGTGAAGGAAAGCGCATCAAGGGCATAGTCACCAGCGGTCGTCAACTCAATGGCGTGACCCGTGCCGGAGGAATTGAAATCACTGTCCGAGATAGCCGACATTTCCGTGGGGCTGTCCACTTTCAGCTGTGTTGCGGATGGCGACCCGAAAGAGCAGCGCACGACAGTCGCCCCGTTCACGTCAAGGGTGCCACTAGCGTCAATCGAACAACCGTCGAGTACGCTGGTGGCACTCAAGGTGGCACTGCTGAGGTTGGCGAGCGCGCAGCCGTAACCCTTAAAGGCACTACCCGTGCCACAAGTAATGGTCCAACCCTTGCCTGCCTGCCCACGAACCACCCACCCGGTAAGCTGCAGGGTGGTGGTGTAGGTGGCGTTACCCACAAGGTTGAACTCGTACAGGTTTGAGGCAACAGGGAAGTTACGCCAGATGAATACTTGATCAGCGTCAGTGAAGTTACATGCCGCCGTCTGCCCGCTGGCCCCGATGGTGATCTTGCCCGATCCGTAGTACACCCCTGCGGACTGGGTAACGACGCCCCACATATTTGTTTTGTTGCTGTCGACCGCGTAGATCGAAGACATGGTGATGACGTCCGTACCGGATGTGGTCGTAGCGGTAAGGCCGTTGCCGATACGCACGGCGTCATAAAACTGGTTGGAAACGGTCGTCGTCACCGACGACGTTTGTCGGCAGAGGAACCCGATGTTCTTGATAGCGCTGAGCGTAAGAGTGCCCGCTGATGCGTTGGGTGTGCTGGCTGGGTCGAGCACGTAGCACTTCCACCCGTCGGCCGAAGGGACGGTGTCTCCGCCATCGAGGTACCACTTCTTGTGGTTGGTTGTGCTCCAGGCCGACGTCGATGTGGTGCTGGTGTTGGTGAGGCCGATCTGGGTGCCACCGCTGGCTTTGCTTTGCTGGTTGCCGGCCGTCACGATTTGCCGCCAGTGAAACAAGTGTTTGCCGGTGATGTCAAAGGTGGCAGTGGCGTTGAAGTGCCCCCCCACGTCGGTGGTCCCGACCGTGGCCCCCATCTTGTTGGCGATGCAGTTGGAGCCCTGAACAAAGGCGTCAGCGTCGGCCGCAGGGTTACCTGTGGACGTCCCGTTCAGACGGTAATGCGTGCCCGAGTCCGTGGTGGACTCAGCAGCAGTGATCGTCGTGAGGTCGGTAGTAACGCTGATGGCCATGGCTTAGATCGCGCCGGGGTTCATTTCGTAAAAGATGGCCTCGCATTGCTCCACTGTGGTGGCAGCTGCGAGCCGGGCCTTGTACTGCTGGTACAACGACGCCACGTCTTTGGTGAACTGAACGTAGTCGGTGTGAACCTTTCCGGCCTCCGCTGCGGAGTGCAGCTTCCAGTCGTAAGTCACTTCGCCGTCGGTGCCGACCAGGCCGCACATCAGCTGCACGCTGGTGTTGGACACTCGGCCGTTGATCATGCGCAGCTGGTCAGCCTCCGAACAGCAGTAGCTATACGTGGCGCCCAAAGCGCTGCAAGGGAAAACATCCAGCACCTTACCCCCGTACCAAGACTCAATCTCAGACGCGCAGGAGTTCTTGGCATCCTGCAGGGTGTAGCCCCGATCGAGATAAATACCCATCTTCAGTTCCTTCCTTGTTACACAACAGATTCCGTCACCGACACCAGAACACCCTGCCCATCTCGGTTCAAGGTCTTCCGGGTGGCTCCACCAGCCGTCACATAGTCGATGTATGTGAGCAGGCCGTAGGTGTAGCTGAGCAAGCGGTAGTTGCCGCTTGCATAGTCGATTCGTGTAAGCACCCCGTCCGTGTAGCCGAACACAGGGTCAACCTCTTTTTGGCCGCCTGACGCCAGGGCCGCAAGCTCTGCGGGGGCCGACCCCGGGTCTGTGAAAACCAGGGCGATTTCAGGCGACCGTGCCAGGGTTGCCTGCACCTGTGCGGCCCCTTGAAGGCTCATCGGAGCAAGGTCGGTGCCAGAGAAGCCCATTGCCAGCGAGTGGACTTTCTCCAGGGTGACCGTCAGTTCCGTGCTCATGTCCGCGTCACGTCCTTGATGGTGTTGAACTGAACGGTGCTGGTACTCAGCGTGTAGCCGTCCGACGTGCGGGTGAACTGAACGTCCATCTCCATGGGGCCCAGAGGCCAAGCCGAGGTGTCGATGTGCAGCAGTTTCAGAGCCCGCGTGGTGGCGGCGTCCACCCAGGTCGCCGTCAGGGACGCAACGAGCGCGTCGGTCTTGGCGTTACGCACCTGCGCGGCAACCGTCCAGCCGACGAAATACCCATCCGCGAACGTCGTCGGAATGGTCGTCACATAGTCGAAGGAGTCGCCGCGTTTGTGGTCCATGGCCAAAATCAGTTGATTGAGGCCGCATACTTGGACTTGCCGCGCCGGATGTAAATCCCCACCCTAGTCGAGCAACATCAGAACAACGAGCACTCCGCGCTGCGGCGCTTCACAAGCCCCGACAGCACTCGGCCGCCACCTCGCACCCACTTGGCGAGTTCTTCTTTCACACGCTCAGTATCGAGTTGTCGCGCCACCCGGCGCAGTGTCGAAGTCTGCAGGCGCCCAAGGCCCAGGTTGTAGGAAAAGTCCACCAGCGCGTTGAACAAGGGCCACTCCCCAGTCCGCATCGAGTGCGCAAACACCTCGGGGCACAACCTGATCACCCCCGGCGCGTAGGTGTTCGCCAACTCGTGCATGAGAATGTTGTTGGCGAGAGACTCATTGATGGGCTCGTCGGTAGGCTGCACTCTTCGACCCCCTGGGTAGTAGGTCGAGCCGTACCCGATCGTCCAAACGCCCGCCGGGCACAGGTACGGCTTGGGTCGAAAACCCTCAAACTTGCGGCACAGGTAGGCCGCAGCCATCAGGTTCATAGACCCCTCTGCTTCAAAGAGCGATCGAGCATCCAATAGTTAATCACGCCCGCCAGCATGGCCAAGTCCTCGGGGCCGTAGATGCTTATGATCGCCTGCCAGCCATTGCCGGGGGCCAACACAATCAGTGCTGTTTTGTAGGCCCCGTACAGGCCCAGCAAGTAGTAGGTCATCACGGGGCGCACGCTGGCAGACAGCGAGGCCACCCAACCCCCGGCAGATTTGACCATCTCGGTCTGCTGGTCGATTGCGCTCTTGAAGGCGTCCAGGACACCGGTGTCCACTGCCATGTCACGCTGTGCCCCAACCTCCTCCAGGCGAATCTGCCCGCGCACCTTCTCAAGGTCCGCCTGCCGCTCAAACATCGCCAGCTCGTGCCGGCGCTCGTCCTTGCGGTCCAGAAACTTGATCAGCTCTGGCGCCAGGCGGAAGGCTCCGCCCAACAGCGACCCCAAAATCCCACTGCCCAAAAATTCAAACATCACAACCTCCACCACAAGTAGGGCCACAACAGATAAAACATCACGGCAACTGCTCCATGTTCACGCGCCCGTAGTACGTCTCCTGGTCCCAAAAGCCGTGGCAGCGGTGGTGCCCGATCACGTCAATCCAGGCGATCTTGTCGCGGTTCTCAAGGAAGGCTTTGGGTATGTGCATCTGCCAGGGGCCCCAGGTCGAGGCCCCTGTGGGTAGCTGCCCGCCGTCAATCTCGGTAGGCTTGATCTGATACAGCGTGACGCGGGGGGCCAGGGCAATTTTTGGCACGGCCATGATGCTCGTGGCCAGCAACGTGCAGGGGCGGGTCTTTACCATCGTCCCCTGAAGGATGTAGAGGTCGCCCTGTCGAACCACCGGATTCAGGCGCCAGTCTCGGATGACAGGGAAAAGCCTGGTTTCCGCTTGGTACATGATGAACATCATCACCAAAGCGCCCAGACCAAAAGCAATCGACTCCACCAGCCAAAGCGTCAAGGTCCCCATCCTCGTGGTCGATAGCCAAACCACAAAATGCTCGGCAACCGCCCTGCTCGATCGCTTCATTTGGAGACCTCCCGTTTGAAATACTCAAGCAAGGCGGTGCCTGTCACCCACAGGATGAATCCGATCGAACCTCGCAGCCCCCACGACAGCACTTCCGTCTTGATCTTGCGCCACTGCTCGGCGGAGTCGATCAAGCCCTGATGATGGTCGCGGTGTTTGTGGATGGGGCCCGGAGGGTATGCAGCTTCGACGTGGGCGCGTAAAGCGGCTTGAACGGCGGCTTCCACAATCTCCTTTGTTGAGGAGACCATCGACACCTGCATCTGACCGAGCTTTGCGTCAAAGTGCAGCATCAGGCTCGAGTTGGAGTCCGACACAATCCGGTCCAGCTCCTCCGCCACCATGTCGGCCACCTCTTCACGGGTGATGCGGCGCAGGTCTTCTTCGCGGCGACCAAACTTTCGCCTGTTGATTCCGTCCTGTGAGTCGGGGTTGAGATCGACGTTGTCGGGGTAGCTGGATTCTCTGCTCATGGCGCTGCATACTGGAGCCGTGGGCAGGCCCCAGTCAATCGCCCGGCAAATGTTCACCAACCCTCGATCTCAAGCTGATTGGAGAAGGTGTTGAAGAAGTCGTAGCTGATCGGGCTGCTGGAGCGCTTCCCGTAGATCATGTAGTCCTGCTCGACCTGTGCCCCGGCCCCGGGTAGCAGGCTCACAAAAATGTTCCGGTAGCTGCCCACAGACCGCAGAATTTTCAGCAGGGTTGATCGGGACGCCTCCGGTAGTTCCTGAAGGCTCAGCGACAAGGTCTCATACATCGCTCCACGCCGGGTGAACTGATCGCCAGACTCGCTGCGAGACGTGCTGCTCATGTCGACGGGGGAGGACGTCACGCCGTACTTGGCGTTGACGGGCGCCTCCCAGTACGGGCCCACCACCACGCGAGCGCAGTCGATGTAGCCCGCTGGGTTGGTGGTATCCACCACGTCGATCACACAGCGGCGGGCGTTGTAGTGCGTGGAGAACCACACCGCCACCTTGGAGGCCCCACCGTAGGGGAACGCATTGGCGTTGATCGCACCCGTCCAGCCGTGCAAGCCCAGGGCGTTGCTGGGGCATGCCGAGATCGTCCCTGAATCTGCAATCTGCGTGGTGCCGGCTGTGTCACTGTACAGCCGAACCCGGATCGTCGCTGAGCTGGTCAGATTGGTTGCAGGCAGGGCCACGCCGCCGATAGACTCCAGATTGGTCCACGTCATCGTGTAAGCCGCGGTCGTGCCCGTTGTTCGGTGCACAGCCGTCTTCACCTCGGTCTGCATGTTGGCAGCAACGAGTGAGCCCGACGTGGTGTTCGCGGTCAACGTCGCGGTGCGGGACAGCGCGTTGTCGTGGAGTATTCGGAGGTTCGGCATACCGGCTGCATACTAGGGACACCGCAGCAATGCGGCAATCCCCGGTCAGCAGTGATTCCCGGTCGGGTCAAACGGGTCCAGCAGGTTGTTGCAGACCCAGTTGGCCAAGCGTCCGCGCCAACCCCAGGTGCGCTGCAGACGAATCAGCCGAGTGGTCACAAGCGCCTCTCTCGGGGGCTCCAGAAACACCAACGTAGCGACCGTCAGGTTGGCGAACACGTCCATGAGATAGCCGAACACGACGAGGGGGAGGCCGAGCACCCTGGCCAGGCCCCGAAGTCTGCCTGCAAGGTGCGCCCGGTATATGCCCATGACCAGGACGTAGACGGCCCAAAAGAGCCAGAGGAACGCGAAAAGGTACAGCAACTCGATCATGTCACTCCTCGTCTTTAAGGGTCAGGGGTTGCGCCAAGGTCTGGGGGTCTACGCCTTTCGGAACCATGGCGGGATCAAGAATGTCGCCTTCAGCGTCTCGAAGCGCGTGAATGCAGTAGGCCACCGTGTTGTCCTCAAGGGCCACAAGCTCGTGGTGCTTGTCCGCGTGGATGTAAATCATGTGCGGCGCTCGAAACTCTGTCGCCCGCCCCTCGACCGTGACTTTGAGCGACCCGCTGGCCAGCAGCGTCAGGTGGTCGAACTGGTGCCTGTGGCCGAACTCGATGTCACCCGCCGTCTTGAAGTGCATCTGCCGCGACCACAAGTTGGCGACACAGCCGATTTGAATTTCAGGTTGATCCATCAAACCTCCGTCACAGGTATTTGGCTGACATAGGGGTTGAGCAAGG
>JACCDQ010970910.1_pt1 | contig 40685 bp, 36 predicted proteins | sample 7446031 | NCBI WGS metagenome assembly JACCDQ01 (sample SAMN15323442, study PRJNA562643) | freshwater metagenome | isolation source: river surface water | place: USA:Blue River Watershed | collected 2017-08-17 | reverse complement strand
GACAAGGGTTTTTGGTTTATTGCTTTCAAACTATTGGTTTGTCTAGGTTCGGCGCGTCTCGGTCGTTTCCTCTCTCAACCGCGCATTTACCAATATACGCAAATCACCCAAGTTTGTCAACTCTTTTTTTGAAAAAATTTGAAAAAATTTTTCTCTATGCCATGGATGCCTTATTAGGATAGGCTTTCACGACTATCCTGTGTTGATGGCAATGGCTGACTTCTTGAACATCGGCGATGTGATTGGGGGTGATGCTTTTTTTTGAGGGGTGATTGCTCGTTGCGATGGGAATGTGGAAAGAGGATTAAGCTATAAACAGAACAGGGCGAGTCTTCCCTGGACGTTTTGCTGGCTCTTTCCATGCCTTTGTTACCCTATTTGTCTCGTGTTGGGAAAGGTTCTCTTCGCGGGGAATTAGACCGTTTTAAGTCTTTTCTTTGGCCGAGTCGTCGCGCTAAGTGGCCGACCCCTTTGCTTTTGCTGGCGATTGGGAGTTTAAGTTCTTTGATGATCGCCGTTTTACAACGAATGGGGGATTTACAATTTTTAGAGCTTTTAGCCTACGACGGTTTAGTGCAATTACAGCCGGACCGGCCCTTCGATCCCCGTTTACTGATTGTGGGGATTGATGAAGAGGATATTCGACAACAAGGGCATTGGCCTCTCCGGGATGAGGTGGTCGCCCAGGCATTAACCCAATTACAACGCGATCGCCCCAGGATTGTTGCCCTAGATCTTTTCCGAGAAATTCCCTATCCGCCGGGTTCCCAGAAACTCCGCCAGGCTCTGCAAGCCCCAAATATTATCGGTGTTAGCCAACTACCGACGGTGGACAATCCCCAGGGAATAGCGGCTCCGCCGGGCATCCCCCCCGAACGGATTGGATTTAGTGATTTGATTATTGATCCGGATAATATTGTCCGACGCGCTCTTTTATGGGTACAAACCCCCAGTGGCCAACAACAATTTCCCTCCTTCGCTCTGCAAACCAGTCACCATTATCTTGGCGTTGAGCAATATCCTCTACGAATCCAGCCAGAAACTCTCTGGTTAGGGTCGCATCCCTTTCCTCGGCTTGGTAATCGTCCAGCGAGTTATCAACTCCCCGTGTCTGAAACGTTGGGTTGGCAAGTGATGTTGCAATATCGGTCTCGTCGCTTGGCCCGTCAGGTTAGTCTTCAGGATGTGTTGACGAGCCGAGTTGATCCTAACTGGATTACCAATAAAATAGTATTATTTGGCGTGACGGCTCCCAGTGCGAAGGATACGTTTCCGACTCCCTACAGTGCGGTACAAACTAGCAATTTTGAAATGTCAGGGGCTTTAATCCATGGCCAAATGATTAGTCAAATTTTAGGGGTGGTGTTAGATGGGGATAAACTCCTAGGATTTTGGCCGGTCTGGGGGGAATGGTTTTGGTTAGTGGTCTGGGCCTTGGGGGGGGCTTTCGGGGTTTGGCGGGAACAACGCCCCTGGTGTTTGGGTTTGGTGATCGCCTTGGCGTTAACGGGGTTATGGGTCAGTGCAGTGACGGCCTTTGCTTCTTTTTCCCTGTGGATTCCTTTGGTTCCCCCGCTCTTGGGTTTTCTGCTGAGTGGCACGATGGTTTTAGTCTATAAGGTGGTATATCAAGCTTCCTACGATCCCCTCACGGGTTTACCCAACCGACGACGTTTTCTTCAATCTATTCACGATAGGGTAAGCAAAAAGCCCTCGGCGGCTCCCCTCCAAGCAATTTTATTTCTTGATTTAGATCGTTTTAAGTTGATCAATGATGCCCTTGGCCATGTTATTGGCGATCGCTTATTGGTGCAGGTCACGGAACGCTTACAAACTTTACTGCTCGGTCAGACCTACTATTTGGCCCGGGTGGGTGGGGATGAATTTGCCCTTTGGTTGTCGGATCTCCCGGCGGAAAATACGGCGATCGCCCTAGCCGATGAGATTCATCAGGAAATGGCCCGTGTCTTTGAGATTAATCATCGGGAAATTTATCTTACCGTCAGCATTGGCATTGTCTTTGAACGCTGGCCAGAAAACCATACTGCGCCCGAATTATTGCGTTATGCAGACATTGCTATGTATCGCGCTAAGGAACTGGGAAAAGCTCGTCATGCGTTATTTCTGTCCGGGATGGATCAGGCGGTTACTCAACGCTGGCAATTAGAAACCTATTTGCGAGTCGCCCTAGACCACAAGGAATTTGAACTGTACTATCAACCGATTGTGAATTTAAAAAACCTGAAATTAGCCGGCTTTGAAGCTCTGATTCGTTGGCATTCCAAAGACCGGGGTATTGTCTCTCCCGCCGAATTTATCCCGATCGCCGAAGAAAATGGCATGATCGTTGATCTAGGAGCCTGGATTTTAGAAGAAGCTTGTCAACAAATTTATCGCTGGCGACAACAATTTCCTCATCTTTCCCACCTATTGATGAGTATTAATCTCTCGGCTCGTCAATTTGCGGAACCGAATCTTCTTAAGGAAATTCAATTGGTCTTAGAGCGATTGCCGATGGTCGAACAGCAAATTAAACTGGAAATTACTGAAAGCAGTATGATCCATGATTTAGACCAGGCAATTACGTTACTTCAGCAACTCAAGAACTTAGGACTAAAACTCAGTATTGATGATTTTGGTACCGGTTATTCCTCCCTTAACTATCTTTATCGGTTTCCCCTCGATACCCTCAAAATTGACAAGTCTTTTATTGATAAACTAATCGGCGATCATTCCCAAACCATTAATCGCTATATTCAACTGGTGCAAACCATTATTAACTTGGGGCATAATTTGGACATGGATGTAATTGCGGAAGGAATTGAAACGGCGGAACAGGTACGCATTCTCCAGAACCTCCATTGCGAATATGGCCAGGGTTACTTTTTTGCCCGTCCTCTGCCCATTGCCGCCGCCACTGAGCTATTATCTCGCTATGAAGCCGGTTGGCACTTAGAATAATCTCAGGATCAAGCCATGGAGGGGGTGATGGGCTGAATGTAAAGCAATATTAAGCAAATGTCGCAATTCTTTTCTAATCCAGTCAGTAAGGTTCCGTAGATCTACGAGGATCTGAGCCAAGATGGAGGAAAAGTCAAGGATATTCGCGGAAAGGGAATTGCTGGCTTTTTTCCTAGGATGGGCATGGTGAGATAACCAGAGGCTCCGTTATGAATCGCTCCATCCTATTTGGTATTGTTAGTCTAGCCCTAATGTTCTTGGCGACTCCCACCTTTGCCTTGACAGCAACAGCGGCCAGTTCCTCCTCCGCTTCTGAGCAAATTCGCTCCAGTGTGAATCCCCAGGGATGTATCTGGTATCCAGTTATCGGACAAGTCTGTTTTTGATGGGGGATACCCCATTTCGTCCTGTCTGACCGACTTGAGCCTTTCGCCGCAAGACTTTCACCTGACCCATTGATGACAAAGGTTTCAGAAAATAGCAGGACTTAGGAGTTTAAAAGTTGGAAGTGAGAAAATTGAAAAATTGTCGTTGTTTTTTGTCCATCCGGGGCGGGAGGCTTCGCCGCCGCTACGCGGTTCGCCACAATCACTTGTTGTTTTGGTAAGTAATAACCCCCAATCTGGGTATAGGTTTCTTGAAATTGACGTTGGGCTTTTAATTCTCCCGTTTGAGCATCCCGAAAGATTGCCTGATATTGCACCGCAATGTAGCCCTGGCCCGTTGAGAAAGTTTTTTCGGTATCAATGGTAAAGGCCATTGGCCCCATGACTCGGCTCACCTGACAGATTTCTTGACCGCGCACTCGGTAGTGGGAACCCATGGCATCCCCAGTCACTAAAATCGCCTGGCTTTCATCACTGCCGCGATCGCCGAAACTGAACTGATTTTTGCCATGCACTTGCTCAAAATCATTGCGTTTACGATGGGTTACAACATCCCGCAATTGGTGTAGCACACTCTCTCTGACGGTTGAATCTTCAATACCCGTCACGGCCACCGTAAAATCCGGGTTAACTTGTACTTGTCCTTGATAAACCTCTTCGCCCTGAGAAAGGGTTAAATCGGCTCGATACCCTGGAAACGCCGTGTCCCAGGTGTAACGATTTTCGTAGGCTGTCCGAAAAAGGTCTTGAGCAGAAAGTGTTAATGTCATGGGGATAACCTCAATTCAATTCTTTTAGCATAGGCCTTTTTAGGAGTCGTGCCGGTGCCGGATCGAAGAGTTAATCATTCCATTCTCCCTTGGGGGGAACAGGGGGATTACGCCGTAAACTGCGAGTTAAATCGTCATCGCGATCGCGTTCGCCCCGTAACCATTGTTTAATGGCGGTTTCAATCACCCGGCTGGGATCATTGGTGAGATGTTGGATTTGTTCTAGCACATCAGAATCGAGTTGTACGGAAAGCTCAACTTTATCCGGATTGGCGGCACGTTCTGACTCTGAGGAAACGATGTCGTTATTCATTACTTTTTTCAATTATCTTGATTTATGCTCTATTGTATCTTAAATTGCTTGCGGAGATTAGGGCATAATCTACCCAGAGTTGCACTTTCTCTTGGCAATTTTTGCATCATTAAAGTTTGGGGTAAAGTTTTGGGTCGCTGGGGGAATTGGTCAACCGGTGATCAATGCTATTGGGAGTAATCGGGGGAATTAGGTGTACTACGGGATGCTGTGTCTACTGGCGGGGATGTTAATGGGGTTAGGGACGGCTCCTTTTTCCTGCTCTTGGACAGCTTGGTTTGCTTGGATGCCGCTTTACGGGGGGATGCTATTCGCTCCGGGGTGGAGGTCTGTCCTGGCTGGGGCGATCGCCTGGGGATTGGGTTATTACGGGGTCGCGCTGTTTTGGATTACAGGGGTACATCCGTTGACCTGGATGGGGGTTCCCTGGCTCGGTAGTTTGGCGATCGCGGCGTTTTGTTGGGGAGCGATTACGGTCTGGGGTGTGGCTTTGGTGGTGACATGGGCGATCGGAGTGCGGTGGTGGCAAGGGGAATTACGCAGATTGAGTGGGGGAAAGATGGGATGGGGGGTCAGGATCGGGCGTTTGTTGGGGGCGGTCGCGCTGTGGTGTGGTTTGGAAAATTGGTGGAGTGCAAGTCCGCTGTGGTGGAGTCCCCTGGCTTATACCCAAAGTCCCCAAAATCTTTGGTTTTTACAGTGGGGACAATTTGCGGGGCCCAGTACTTTAACGGCGAGTATTGTATTAGTCAATGGTTTATGGGGAGAAATTCTATGGGCAAAACAGCAAGGTTTGATGAAGTCTCGATCTTGGTTTTTTTATCTGAGTTTACCCCTGGGTCTGATTGGTTTGTTGCATTTAGGGGGATATTTTCTGTATCAAAGACCGTTGGCGGATAGTCCTCAACAGGCGATTAAGGTAGGGATTATTCAAGGTAATATTCCCAATAAAATTAAGCTATATCCCCAGGGGTTAGCGAAGGCGATCGCCGGTTATACCCAGGGTTATGAAACGTTAGTAAACCAGGGAGCAGAATTGGTGTTAACGCCGGAGGGAGCGTTGCCTTATTTTTGGGAAGATATTGTGGGGAAAAGTCCCATTTATCAGGCAGTTTTGCAGGCTAAAATTCCTTTGGCGTTGGGAGCCTATGGTCATCAGGGAGAAAATTATACAAATAGTTTATTTTTGGTCAATGGAGAAGGGCAATTAACGGGGCGTTACGATAAGGTTAAGTTAGTGCCGTTGGGAGAATATATTCCTTTGAAGGCGTTATTGGGTAAGGTTGTCCGGCGACTTTCTCCGTTAAAAGGGGAGTTAACTCCGGGTGATCCCCGACAGTTTTTTGTTACCCCATTTGGTCCGGCGGTGGTTAGTATTTGTTATGAGTCGGCTTTTCCGGAACGGTTTCGAGATCAACTTCAACAAGGGGGTCAATTTATTTTATCGAGTGCGAATAATGCTCATTATAGTGATAAGATGCCGGCTCAACACCATGCGCTGGATGTAATGCGGGCCATTGAAGGCGATCGCTGGGTAGCAAGGGCAACCAATACGGGTTATTCAGCGATTATTTCTCCGAGGGGGGAAACCCTTTGGTTATCGAATTTGAATGAATATCAATTATATTTGGGGACAATTTATCGTCGTCAAACAGCGACGTTTTATCAATTATATGGGGATTTATTAACACCCTTTTTATTCTTGTTAAGTGGTTTATGCTGGTTACGGTTAGCGATACCTTATTATTTTTGGTAGTGTTCTGAATCTGTGGATAAGATACCTCACCATAAATAGACTGACTGCCTTCCCGAAATACGATCCACAGGTCTAGAACATTACCGATCGCAAACTGCTGTAAGTCGCTCCTATTTTTTGAGTTTCAACGCTCGATGGGCAATATCCCGCCGATAATAGCAGCCCTCAAACTGCACTTTCGCCACCGCTTGATAAACCTGGGCGATCGCTGTTGGCAAATCTGCCCCAGTTGCTGTCACCCCTAATACCCGACCGCCATCCGTGAGCAGTTGATCCCCCACTAACCGAGTCCCCGCCTGGAAAACCACCGCATCCTGTTCCGCCTGGTCAATGCCGGTGATTACTTTCTCCTTTTCGTAGGCACCGGGATAACCCTGGGAGGCCAACACCACACAAACCGCACTCCCTGATCGCCATTGCAGGGGGGGAAAATCCGTTAAACGTTGTTCCGCACAGGCTAAGAGCAGAGCTTCTAAGGGGGTTTCCAAAAGCGGCAAAATTGCTTGGGTTTCGGGATCGCCAAAACGACAGTTAAATTCCAAGACCTTGATTTCCCCCTGGGGACTCATCATTAAACCGGCGTAGAGGACTCCCCGATAATCAATGCCCTCCTGACGCAGTTGATCCAGGGTCGGCTGTAACACTCGTTGCGTGACCTCCTCAATGACTGCCGGTGGGGCGATCGGGGCCGGGGCATAGACTCCCATCCCCCCCGTATTATTGCCCGTATCTCCTTCGCCAATGCGTTTATGATCCTGGGCTGGCAACAAAGGACGCACCGTTAAACCATCGCAGAGAGCCAGAACTGAGACTTCTTCTCCTAACAAAAATTCTTCGATGACTACCTTGGTAAAACCCTGGTCAAATAATTCAGCGATCGCCTGGTTCGCATCGGCCAAACTTTCAGCAATAATCACCCCTTTGCCGGCGGCCAAACCATCTGCTTTAACCACGATTGGAGCCGCTTGCTGACTCAGATAAGCTAACGCTGTCTGGCGATCGGTAAAGGTTGCGCCCTTAGCCGTTGGCACCCCTGCTTTTTCCATCAAGGTTTTCGCCCAGGACTTACTGGCTTCAATCATCGCTCCTGCCTGGGGCGGGCCAAAGACAGTGATATTTCGCGCCTGGAGATAGTCCGTCATGCCCAAAGATAGCGGCAGTTCAGGGCCAACCACCACTAAATCCACCTGGTTTTCCTGGCAAAATTGGCTAACCCCCGCAAAATCGTCGGGACTGAGGGCCAGATTGGCCGTTTTGGCTAACCCCGCCGTTCCGCCATTCCCCGGCACACAATAACAATGACTGACCTGGGGAGACTGCACCAATTTCCAGGCGATCGCGTGTTCACGACCCCCATTGCCGACCACTAAAACCTTCACACTTGACTCCTTTGCTCAAGGGGACTACCTTCTTCTAGTTTAGCCTGCATTATTCACGAGTCAAAAAAGTAGCACTGGTATCGTCTAATTGGAGGCTAGAAAGTTTGCAGTATAAAAGGTTCAACAAAGCAGACGAATTTGGAGTAAGTCCTCCCAAGTTAACCCTTTTTCAATGATACCGAGAGCTACAGCGGGAACTTTTCTAGTTGTAACATGGGTGCGAACAAAGTTGTAAACTATCCAGAAAATATCAAGAGAGTTTTTCTTCAATGTTGACATTGTTTTTAGTTTCTTTTTTCTTTTATATAATGATAACAATACTCTCATAAAAATCAGGGTATGGCTAGGTTTTAATTATTTCCCCATTTTCTCTAAGCCTCACGCTATAGCTTTTTTGCCTTTAATCAAACTACACCAGTGCCAAAACGGACTTTAGCAAGATAATAGAGCCGCACTGTAAAATGACAACTGCCGCCGTAATTGAATTGCACTAAGACCGCGATCTTTCCCGTCGTTTTGTTGCTGTGTCAAATTCCAAGTTTTTCACAAGCCTCCTACAAATTTACCCCCCCTAATACAAATTGACTGGCTTAACTTAATTCATCATTTTCAATAACCATAAATCCGCTAACTCTTGATTCACCACTGACCAAGCCGTTTCCCAACTCACCTCTAAATCCCGATTATAAATATCCGTCACCAATTTATAAAGTAATTCAAAACCTAGACGATCTTCCTTTTCCATTAAACAAAATTGACCATTAGCCGCATTATTTAACTTTTCAATTTCCTCTCGACCCACTTTCCCCGTAATATTTAATTTCCGTTGATCGCGCCAGAGTAAAAAATTCGTATCTTTATGTAAAATCACCAACTCATTAAAATTCTTAATTCGACTGGTGAAAACACTTCCCTCTAGGTTTAAAAAGGCGATCGCCTGATTGTGACTGACCTGCTTGATCACCAAATGCTCAGGAACCCGTTTTTTACCCAAACGTAGATAATCCAGGGAAAAACCTTTGAGTAACTGCCAGGCTTCCAAAATAACCTTCAGTTTGCCCAGATCATCACTATCCGTAATAATTTGTAATTTCTCATAATCCGCCGCTAATTGAGAACGATGCTCCACTAAAAATTGCTGTACCCGATTCTGCTCCGTTGTCCTTCCAGTTAACTGGGGATTTGGGACTGTCGCCAAGACTTCCGGAACAGAAGCCGAGAAGGAAATACCGGTAAAAATTTTCCCCATTTGTTGCCACAAATTTTTCAGAGTTTGTAACTCCTTTTCTACTATTTCTAAGCGTTGCTCCAACGTTTTTTGATTCGTTTCAGGGGGAGTTAATAGAGGATTTTGGGAAGATAAAGGCCGACCATAAACCTTCGATAAATAATATTCCGCCGCACTGTTTAAGATGCCACGAATGGAAGAATGGGCCAGAATTTGCTCCAGTTCCGTTGCTGTAAATAATTGGTGAAGCTCCAGTCCCACACCTTGCATTTTTAAAATTAAAATTTCCTTGAGAGCCTCATTGGTAGGTCGTTGTAACGCTAATTGATATTGAGAAATACGGTCAACAATCGAAGCATCAAATTTTTGTTGGAATTGTTGCCAACGATCTGGAAATAAATTGAGAATAATTAAACTATTGGGAACATGGGTAAAAATTTCCTTAACAGCTTCTCCAAAACTCAATAATAATTTTTCATTCTGTTTTAATCCCAACAATTCAAGTTGATCAAAAATAATAATTAACGGTTCATCTAACAGGGATAATTTGCTAAAAACAGCGATCGCCTCTAAGGAAAAAGCCTCCTTGCTCATTTCTTCATTCCAGTTATCTAACCCCAGCATGGTCAATTCCTGTTCCGTTAATTCTTCCGCCGCTAACCACCGAGTCACTAATTCTTTATATCGGCGATCGCTGTAACGACAAAATTTAATAATGCCTTTAATAATTTTTGGGGCATAACCCGCAATACCGTATTCACTCATCCACCATTCATTGGTGCGTTTTTCAATATGTTCCCAATAGGCTTTTTTGCGTTGTGTATCATCACTCCCTAATTTTTCATATAAATCTAACGGATTGTCTTGAACCGCCAGACGAATATCTTGATCCTTTTGGGTCAATGTCATAAAATTCGTATGACTAATTAACTTCACAAAACTATGGGCTAATAAAAACTCTAATTGGGTATAATGGGTGTCAGGAATTTTATAAACAAAAGACTCTAAAATACGACTATAAATATGGTATAAAACCGACTCCGGGTTATTGGGATGACGAATAAATAACAGACGATTAACGGTTAATAACTCCTTAGCCAAACGCATCATTAAATGGGTTTTACCACTCCCCGGCTCCCCAATAATCACAACCCCTTTAGATTGATGATTTTTATCCTGGCGAATATCTTGAATCAGCCATTTTAACTGTTCAAATTCCGCTTGATAAATGGTTTTTAAATCTATATGGTCTTGAAAGGGATTATCTACACGACTAGAGGAAAAAGGGTTAAGGGCAGGATTAAGAGCCAGCATAGTTTTGGAGGAAGGCGATCGCAGGATCAGGTAAAGTTGATAGGTAAAGAGGGCATCATAACGTGCCGTATGGGCCTGGTCAGGGGAAAAAAACTGCTCTTTAACTTTTAAACTCAGTTTTTGACTTAGGTATTCTAAGGAATAACTGGGCAATTGGGCAAAACGCTGACGGGCTAATTCAACAGTGCAAATCGTCTGAAGATTCTGATAATTAACCCCTGTTTGATAACAACTATTCCGTAGGACTTGTAAATCATGGGTCGCTGAATGAAAAACGATCCAATGCGATTGGGCGAAGGTAAAAAATTCCTGTAAAACTTGTTTGAGGGGTTTAACATTAAAAGGGCGTTGATCATTATCGGGATGTTCCTGGGCAAAGGCCTCATAAATCACCTCTCCCGCCCCATTAATCACTGCAATTTCGCGCAGACAGTCTTTTCCTTCGGTATCAACAACGAGAAAGTTAGCTGGGGAGTGATCAAATGAGGAATTCATGGTGGTTTAGGGAGCTTGCTCCTCAAGGGAAATCCAACAAAAAATAACGGTCTATTACCGATATTTTAAGATAAATTTTAAAGTAAGGCCCTTAATAAGGTTTGCAATTTTAAATGAATTTCTGCTAATTCTTGCTGGGGATCGGAACCCAGAACAATACCAGCACCAGCAAATAATCGGGCCTGATTTTGGCGAATTAACGCAGAACGAATCCCCACCCGAAATTCACTATTGCCCTGGTAATCTATCCATCCGAGGGGAGCGGCATAGAGGGAGCGGTCAAAGTTTTCGTGACGTTGAATTAATTCACAGGCTTTGGCCGTGGGAACTCCAGCAACGGCGGGGGTCGGATGTAATTGGGCGATAATCTCTAAGGGATGAAGATGGGGCAAAAGTTGGGCATGAATGGGTGTCCAAAGATGTTGAATATTCGATAATTTTAAGAGTTTTAAAGGCGATCGCTGGGGGGTTAATCCAAGACTGGTCAAGCGATTGATTAAAAATTCGATCACCACTTGATGTTCATAGCGTTCTTTCTCACTTTGCAATAATTGATGGGCTAACCGGGCATCTTCCTGGGGAGTTTTGCCCCTGGGGGCTGACCCGGCCAACGCATCAGTTAAGAATTGCTGTTGTTGAATACTTAATAATCGTTCGGGACTCGCGCCAATGAAATAATCCCCTTGTCCATTACCCAGGGAAAAAACCGCACAATCGGGATAATGGGAACGCAATCGCTGTAAAGAATCTGCTAATCCAAAAGAGGAGGGTAAAACTAAATCTAAAGCTTGGGCCAGGACAACTTTATGGAGTTCTTGACTTTGAATCGCGGGTAATAGGGACTGAATGGCTTCAGATAGGTGAGGATTAACACTCTGAGGTTGACTGTGATGGGTTAAAAACGTCTCTCGATGGGGCCAATGACCCTGGATTTGTTTAATGCGTTGCAGTTGGCGAAAGGTTTGTTTAACTAAAAATTTAAGATTGCGGGTTTTATCAATTAAAAAATTGCAGAGTAGATGATAATGATAATCCCGTTTAATGAGTTGAAAATGGGGCAAAAAAACAAAGGCTGGGGGGAAAGCGGCTTGGGGATCGCTCTGATCAAAAAAACTAAAACCACAGTAAATCGTCGGAACAATTCCTGCGCTGGAGGTACTGGGTAAAGGATGAATTAAATGAAAACAAGATTCAACAAATTGTTTGGCCTGGGCAAAGCGATCGCCGCCGGTTAAACTGTCTTGAAGGGTTAACTGACAACAAACCCCAAACCCCAAGAGAGCTTCCTGACAGTCTCGACTTTCTTGATAAAAATGAATGGTTCTGTGGGGAGAAATCGTGGCTAATACCTGGAGAAAATCTACCGGCTCTAGCCGTTGGGACAAACTTAAAATAACCGTTTGCTGGCCACGTAATTTTGACCGGGTAGCCAGCAGAAACCGATACAGTTCCCGTTCACTGTCCCATATTGTCGAGTAGCTAGGTAAGGCGGTCACCGCAACAGACATCGTTAACGTTTTTGGGGCGCAAGACACTCAGCCCTGAGGACATCTCCTTATCCTATCGGACAAATGCCGTCCTGTCTTTACAGTGGGGCGATCCCCTAGGCACGGTGAGCCTGAAAATCCTTAAAGATTCCGAGAGGGGCCATCTAACAAAGAACTTTGTTGGGGGGCGAGTAACTGTCCCTGGGGAAAAAGGGATTGCCAAGCTCCAACGGCCAACCGTCCCCAGACCAGCAGCGTGGCTCCAACCACCAGCAATTTCAAGTGATAGTATTTCATAGGACTGAGTTAAAAAGGAGTAAGAAAAGAGTCTTTGATTCCTATTCCAACCCAATAGCCCGACAGAGGACTTCACCAGGAGAGTTGAACCCCCTTCATCCCTAGGGAGGAGCCGCCTGGGGGATAGGCTTTCAGTCCGTTATCTGTGACGACAGGTAAACTGCGATCTAATCAGATGGTTGCTCAAGCTCTAGCAACACCTAGGGTAGGATACATTAAGACACTCCCCTTGTTTTCCCCATTGATTCATCTATGGCTTGGTTGCTCTATCCCATCGTCACCGCGATCGCCTATGTAGTGTGTTTAGTGAAATTAAAGGGACGCACCGAACAGGAACGCATCGGGTCAACGCCAGTTTTTCTCAATACTATTATTTTTTTCGCCATCTTTGAATGGTTCTTTTTACAGTATATTCGTCTAACCCTAAGTTGGCATTTATTGGGATTATTGGTGTCCTTTGGGTTAGCCATGAGTATCTATTTTTATCTCAAGAATTTGAAAAAAGACATCGAAGAAATTTTCGATAAACTCGTCCGACAAACCCAGGGAAAAGTCAGTATTTTAACGTTTATGCAACGCACCGAACTTTCCCAGGAAGAAGCTATGGCTTTTTTAGAGGCTAAATTAGATGAATTTCAGGGTGTGAGTTATGAAACCCAGGGTAATATCTATTACGAATTTGATCGTTGGTAAAAGTCTCTATTCCACCTTCCCACTTGAACAGCATTTGGGAAATAAAACCTTGTCCATTCTGAGAACCGTCTTTTAATCCGATAACCGAAGCAAGTCCACTTATCCTTTTGATAACAAAAATATGAAGCTCTCTGGGATTAACGCAGTTGTTAAATTTTTTGAGACTTTTGGTCGCAAGCCTTAGGCCCCTACGATCCCCTAAAATCCCTCTGTAGGGGCGAATTGCGTTCGCTCTTGAACGACAGAAGATAAACCGATCACCCCAATTTCCGGATAGCCAAATATAAAAAAACCTTGCTTAATTTATATGTATTACATCTGCCATGAGGGTGGTTTTAAAGTCTCATTTGATAACTAAGCGGACAATAAAAAGTACAAGAGTTTTATCGCCAAGCACGTTTACGGATAGGAGAAACGGGTTCAAAGCATTTTCAGCCGATTTTAGGAAGTTTGCCCGGCACGTTGTCGGTGAATGACTCCCAACTCTGTTATAATTCAGGAGAAGTAGCCTGGCGGCATAGCCAAGTGGTAAGGCAGAGGTCTGCAAAATCTCCACCCCCGGTTCAAATCCGGGTGCCGCCTTCTAATACCGTGATAACGGTTCTTTTTCTCATCGAAAAGGGCGATCGCTGATTTCGTTTGTCTCTGTGTCCAATGCGGGCTAAAGGTTTTGCTCTATGCCCAGAGCGTTGACCATTGTTCCTGTTCGGTGTCAACGGTAATCACATAGGGCAGTTCTTCGGCAGTAAAATCTTCCCATTGTTGCCATTGTTGCGGTAATAAGGTCTGGGTTGCATCGGAAATATCTCCTTGACGGTTTAAAAGGCGATCACCTAGGGTAGAAATTGACGCTTGACAATGAATGATCTTGAAGGGAATGTTCTGTTTTTGAGCCGCGAGTAAAAGAGAATTTCGCCAACGGAAACGATCATATTTCGCATCTAAAATAACCGTAAATCCCTGGGAGGCTAATAATAACCCTAATTCTGCTAACCGGCTATAGGTTCTTTCTGTCATTTCTGGCTGGTATAAACTTGCATCTCCTTTTTGATTGAGGGTTAAACCGGCTAATTGTTTTCTAATGGCATCAGAGCGAATTTGTAAGCCTTGAAAATGTTGAGCAAGATGCCGGCCGACTGTTGTTTTTCCTGATCCTGATAGACCCGACATGACATAAATTTGACCCTGCCGGGGTTGAGTATAATGCCACGCTAAACGATAATAATCCTGGGCAGTGGCGATCGCCTGTTGTTTATCCGTTGTTGAAATTTGCGGATCATCTAATAACATCGAAGTCACTTTTGCCCGGACATAGGCTTGACGAGTGAGATAAAACGGTAAAAGTTGTACCCCTTCCCAATCCCCTGTCTGCTCAAGATAGGTATTCAAAAAAAGATTGGCTAAATCCTCGCGTTTTTTCGCATCTAAATCCATCACCGTAAAGGCAATATCATACATCACATCTACAAAGCGAAAAGGTTCATTGAATTCAATGCGATCAAACAGTTGAATTTGATCATGCCAATAACAAATATTTTTTAAATGTAAATCCCCATGGCATTCTCGAATTTTATGATGCTGCTGACGTTGCTCAAAAATAGCTTGCTTCTCGATGATAAACCGATCTGTAAAATCCTGTGTCGCTTGATATTGGGCTAAATCCTGGGTAATACCAATATATTTTTCAGTGGTTTGATAATTTTCATCGGTAGATTGTTTAATAACTTCAATGCGTCCAAAATCAGTAATATAATCATTAACTTTGGCAGTTTGATGAAATTTAGCTACTTTTTCCCCTAATTCTCGCAGATAATCAGCCTTTAATTCCCCTGTTTCATATAAATTGACTAATAAACAATCTTGGGGAAATTGAGCCATCTTTAACACATATTCCACAATATTTTCTTCACTATCAAAAATTAGCTCTTCTCCCCGTTGACTAATAGGCAATACAGCTAAATAAATATCCGGGGCGATCGCCCGATTGAGTTCTAATTCTTGGGTGAGATAATAGTGACGTTTTTCCAGGGTCGAATAGTCTAAAAAGCCAAAATTAACAGGTTTCTTGAGTTTATAGGCATAATCGCCCGTAAGAAATACCGCCGAACAATGGGTTTGCATCAGCTTAATTTCTGAAGCAACGGAGTGGGGATAAAAACGAGGAGCTTGTAAGTCAGTGAATAATTGGGAAATTTCCATAAACTATCCTCAATAATCGTCAAAAAAGGAGAGAAAAAAGCGATAAATTTTGGCTCTCTTGGATTAATGGTATCAGTTGTTAAATTCGGTACTTTTGGGCGCAAACAGTTCGATAAACTCACTAACCACCTTGCGCCTCTACGATCCCCTAAAACCCTTCTGTAGGGGCGAATTACGATCGCCCTTGAACTACATAAGATAAACCTATCACCCCAATTCCCGGAGAGCCTAAGTTTTTAACGGCTTAACTCTCCTCGTATAATTGACCCGAATCAGCAATCATAATGGGAACTGTCGTTGCACCACTGGGACTCCCCTGTTTTTCCAAGACTTTCAATACCTCTAATCCTTCTACCACCTTGCCAAAAACAACGTGCTGACCATCTAACCAAGGCGTTTCTACAAAGGTAATAAAAAACTGTGAACCATTGGTATTTCGGCCAGCATTGGCCATGGAAAGTAAACCCGGTTGATCGTGTTTCAGGATAAAATTCTCGTCATTAAATTTGGCTCCATAGATGGATTCACCACCTGTACCATTCCCGTTAGTAAAATCACCGCCCTGGGCCATAAAACCGGGAATAATGCGATGGAAAAAAGAGTCTTTATAATGTAACGCTTTGCCAGATTTTCCTTTGCCCTTTTCGCCAGTGCAGAGGGCGCGGAAATTTTCTGCCGTAATCGGGGTAATGTCATCAAATAATTCCATCACAATGCGCTGATTTTCGCCGCCATCAATGGAAATATCAAAAAACACTTTGGTCATGTTAGGCTCCCTGTAATAATCAATCCGGTTAATTATAGCTCAAGAAGTTGTAAGTTGTTCACTATCTAACACGCATATAAGCAAGGAGCTTCAATCACTTGTTACCAGGTGGTTAGCAAAATCATTATGCAATTAAATTGGTCACAGCTTAGGATGTTCTTAACCTTCTAGGGGGATTTTTTGAGGGATACCGATCGCCCTGGGATAAACACCAGAGGTTGAGCGAATTTTCTGTAAATAAATGAAGGTGCGTTGACTTTGACTCCAGGGAGTTTCTACGGTTTTTAAACTCACAAGAATCCCCCCTAATTTAGTAACAACTGGGGTTAATTTTTCGGTTTCTTCTGGCAACCATTGGCCCCGGTACAGGACAGCATAACCGCCTTTTTTGAGTAAGGGTAAGGCATATTCTGCACAAACTCTCGCATCAGCAACGGCTCGAATTAGGGCTAAATCGTAGTGGGAACGGTGACGGGGATCTTGGCCTAAACTTTCTGCTCTGCCGACGAGGGGCGTAATTTGATCGAGGGATAATTGCGGCAAAATTTCCTGCAACCAAGCAATTTTTTTCTGGGTAGCATCTAATAAAGTTAAAGACCATTGGGGAAAGGTGATCGCCGTTGGTAATCCGGGAAAACCTCCCCCCGTGCCAATATCAATCACTTGAGCCGCCGGGAAAATAATTAGGGGATCAAAAAGAAAAACCCCGGCTAAGGAGTCCCACAGATGTTTTTCTAAAAAGTCGAAGGGTTCCGTAATACGGGTTAAATTCAGACGACTATTGCCAGCTAAGACTAACTGGTATAATTGCTCAAACGTTGACCATTGTGCTTTCGTCGGTTGCCATCCTAAACTGGACTGCCAAAGCTCATTTTCTTGGGGTAAAAGACTCATTAATTCACTTAACCTATTATGATAGGGTCATTTAGACCGACAGAATGGGGCAAGATTTTTCCCACTCCTGGGCCTGTAGCTTTTCTGGGGTAATGGTTTCTAAATGACCGTGATTAATATACCAACACTGATCGGCGATCGGTAATAATTCCCCTGGATCATGGCTAACAATTAATAATGTCCAATGTTGTTTGAGTTTGGCTAATAATTTAGCTAATTGACGACGCATTGACCAATCTAAGCCCGCCGTTGGTTCATCTAATAATAATAAATTGGGTTGACGGATTAATTGGACTGCTAGGGCTAATCGTCGTTGTTGTCCGCCACTCAAGGCCGTGGGTGAGAGACCCCAGTCTAACTGCTCCAGTCCCACTTCCCGCAGAGCTTCCCGCAGGCGATCGCCGCCAATTTCAGGATGGCCTAGGCGCAACTCTTCGAGGAGGGTTCCCCCACAAAAATGCCGCTCCGGAAACTGAAACACTAACCCCGCTAATTGCTGTAAATGAAGAGGAGTCAGACTTTGTTCCCGCCAGAGAATTTCCCCTTCGGTTTTTTCCGCTAACCCCGCCAAAATATCCAATAACGTTGTTTTGCCTGAACCACTGGGGCCAATAATCAAACCTAGCTGTTGAGGGGCTAATTCCAAAGTCACATCCTTTAGAATAGGGGACAGACTAGCGGCGGGATGATAACCCACGTTCTTTAAATAGAGCATTTAGCGCATCGGCAAATCTGGGTATTGCTCCCTATTGTGCCAGATGGACGACCTTTCCCCGGCCTAGTCTTTTACTCCCGACGGCTTTTTTCTTTTTTTAGGCTGGTGATTGCTTAATTTTATGATTTTTCGTCAATTACTCCCTCGCTCCCTCGCACTCGTGGCCATGGCCCTCATGTCAGGATTTCTGGGGTTAACCCCGGCCTGGGCGGGCGATCCCTTTCGGACTCAAAATCCCCGGAATATCGGTGATCAGACCGAAGCGGCCTTTTTTGCTATTTTTCGAGATGGCAATTATCCCCTAGCCCAAACCCATTTGGAAAAGGCGATGCAGAGTGAACCCTGGGAACCGTTAGCCTATGCAATGCGGGCTTCTTTGGCCTACGATGCCGCCGATTTTAATGCAATGAAAACCTATGCGGATAAAACGGTTGTTGCGGCCAATGACTTAAAGGGACGCGATCCTTTACGTGGCAACCTGTATCTGGCGGTGGGGGAATTTCTCCAGGGAGCCTATTTTTTAAAACAAGGAAATTTTCTGGAAGCGGTGGGTAAAACGGGCAAAATTTTTGAATATGTGGATGCGGCCTCTGAGATTAGCCCTAATGATCCGGAATTAAATTTATTACGGGGGTATTTAGATTTATTTTTATCGAAATATTCCCCTTTTTCCCAGTCAGATCAAGTCATTCTTCGCTTTGAACAATATGCGTCTCCCGATTATTTAAAAAACCGTGCCCTGGCAACGACTTATCGGGATTTAAAACAGTATGACAAGGCGATGAATTATCTGAATTTGGCGATCGCCGAAACCCCAGACAATCCTGAATTACAGTACCTCAAGGGTCAACTCTTACGGCTTCAGGGTCGTCAAGGGAAAAACTTGGCCCAACTACAAGAAGCCCAAAGTTATTTTGCCCTGGCGATCCAAAAACAGGATCAACTCTCGAATGCTGTTAGGGTGCAAGCTAACCATGAAAATATGGTAGTTGCCGACGAAATTCAAAAACTGCAAGCCAATCCTAATCTGCAAGAATTTTAAGTTTAAGTTGGGGGGAAGATTGGGATAATTTCCCCTTAACTTTTTATTAGCTTTTTGATGAAAAATCTAGCTTAAACCCCGGAGCTTGATAATCATCCGGTAAATAATTAGCTGGAATTGTACTTAAGTTACCATCCCTTAAATTACTGTAGTGGGGTGACATAATTTCAATATCCACTTCATTGCAATAATCTTGAATATTTTGGTGTAAAGCGGAATAAATCAAGGGCATTTGATCGGGTTCCAAGGTAAAGGCTTTGAGGGTATAACTCACATAAAAATCATCTAAGCTGGTTTGTAAAACAAAGGGTTCAGGCTCCGACACAATCCCGGTTGTGGCTTTCGCGGCTTGGATAAGGGTTTCATGAACTTTCCGCCAGGGCAGATCATAACCTAACGTCACAGTCGTTTTTAACAATAACGGTTGTTGGCGATCGCGGATAATGGCCGAAAAATTGGTAATATCACTCACCAAGAGACTCGCATTAGGAATCGTAACCACCTCATTATCGGGGGTCATAATGCGTGTAGAAAGCATTCCTTTTTCAACAACTTTGCCTCGTTGTCCATTGACTTGAATAATATCTTCTAACTGAAAAGCACGGGTATAAATTAAGACAATGCCACTGACTACATTACCAATAATACTGGTGGAACCAAAGGTAAATAAAGCCCCAATAAAAATGGAAACCCCTTGAAAACTCTTAGACGTTGATGCGGGTAAATAGGGAAAAATCAAAACGGCGGATAGTCCAATAATCAAAAAATTGACCAAATTAGCGGTCGGTTTAGCCCATTCAGCATAAAACCCCGGAATATGTAAAGTTCCTTGCTGGACAGTCTTAAAGAAGAAATTAGAAAAGCGAATCGTATAGAAAGCACAAACAATGGTTAATACCACAATAAAGAGATTGGGCAAATAGGCAACAAATCCATCCCATAAAAAATCTACTGCTCCCCAAAAATAATTTAATAAAATGATTCCCATGCCCTTCGTCAAAGGAAAGCAACTCAAAATAAACGGAATATAAAGATAAAATAAAAATAGAATAAAAAAGATACGAGTTATATTTAATCCATAGGTAATCACCTTGGCTAACTTCTGTTGAGGGAGAAAAAAGAAAATTCGGCTATCTATTCCCTGAAAATAAGGATGAAGACGATTAAACACTTTTTCAACAACGAAAGGTAAAAAGCGATTCAGCACATAGAGTAGAAAACTCAGGAAGATTGTGGCAATAACGGCTTTAATGATTCCTTCAATAATACTTTTTTGGGTTCTACTGTCTCGATAATATTTTATTGCCAGTCGAACTTTTTGTAGGTAATCCTGGGTTAAAAGTTCTAGAGGACGATTGGCCGCCTTGGCATCCGCCTCCGTTATCGTCATCAGCCAAATATCGTGAGCATAGATTAATTTAACATTCTTGAATTCTGGGAAGTTAAACGCTTTAATATCATCTAGGATAATCGTTTCATCTTTAGCAATCCGCGACAATTTTTCTTCAATGTATTTAACTCTTTCCCTAGGAGAAGTTGGCCCTAATTTCGCTTGCAGGGTAAATAATGACTCACCATCTAACATGACCGTTGCCGGGGCGATCGCCGAAGTCTCCCCTGGCGTTGATGTCACCGTTGGCTTAACTGGCTCAATTTCAGCAGTTTGGGCTAACACCGGCATTACTGTGCCTAGGGTAGGGGCATTGAACGGCAAGGTCAAACCAGAGATACTCGTACTAGCTAAACAGAACAAAAAAGTGAGGATAACTAGCAAAAATTGCTGACGAAGCTGACGGAATCTCATGGCAATAGTAGAAGTTCATGAAGGTTTGTGGCTTCAAATCTTACCAGTTTTTAATCCTCTTTTTTCATCTTTCAGATTGCCTGTCTCTTATCTTCTGACCATGCTTCACAATTTTTCATGTAAATCTTAATGTAAATGTCTGAAAAGTTCTGTTACGACTGGGGTATATCCTGATAGTTCATTGAGATGTATAGGGAGAAAAGCAAAAAAGCGCAAATCCTCTGTTAACATGAGGGGCATCAAATCCCCTTCCATTGTCATCCCTTAGTGACCCCTGAGTGAACCATGTCCCGCGCTAAAGCTCTTCAATACTATATTGCCGCCCGTCTGCTGTTAGCTCCCCTAATGGTTTGGACAATTGTGACTCTTGTTTTTCTTCTGTTAAGAGCCACCCCCGGCGATCCCGTTGATGCGATTTTAGGGAACCGCGCTCCCGAAGCCGCTAAACAAGCCATGCGTGAACAATTAGGGTTAAATAAATCCTTGCTGGCTCAATATTTTGATTATTTGGGACAACTTCTGCGGCTCGATTTAGGGAAATCTATCACGGGTAAAGGCAAAGCCGTTGGGGAGATTATTCAACAGCATTTTCCCGCTACAGCAGAATTAGCCTTTTATGGCATGGTGGTGGCCGTGGTGGTGGGTGTCGGACTAGGGATTTTAGCGGCTTCTCGTCCCAATAGTGCGGTGGATACCGGTGGACGCTTGTTCAGCATTATTACTTATTCCCTACCAATTTTTTGGGTAGGAATGCTCTTGCAACTGATGCTCTCCGTGAATTTGCACTGGTTCCCCCTAGGAACTCGTTTTCCCTTGGATGGAACACCGCCTGAAGGGATTACCGGGCTTTATACCCTAGATAGTGTATTGCGGGGAAATCCCCAGGCATTGGTAACGGCATTGTACTATTTAACCTTGCCCAGCGTGACCCTAGGGGTTCTCTTGAGTGGAATTTTTGAACGGATGGTGCGAGTCAATTTACAGCAAACGTTGAAAGCAGATTATGTAGAAGCGGCGAGGGCAAGGGGAGTTGGTGAAAACCGAATTTTATTGGCCCATGCGTTAAAAAATGCGCTGATTCCCGTCATTACAGTATTAGGGTTAACCTTTGCCTCGTTGTTGGGGGGCGCAGTCTTAACCGAGGTGACGTTTTCCTGGCCAGGATTAGGCAAACGACTCTATGAAGCGATTTCCTTACGGGATTATCCGACAGTACAGGGAATTATGATTTTCTTTGGGGTGATTGTGGTGATTGCGAGTTTATTAATTGATCTGATTAATGCCTATATTGATCCCCGGATTCGCTATTAAGGGCGATCGCGATGAAAAATCTACCTAACTAGAGTTTTGTGATTGTAACCAAGCCTCCTTCAATAGATTGAATATGTAAATCATAAGTTCTTAACAACCTCATACCAATTAAAGGAGTTGTATCGGATTCATTGATATAAATTTCACGATATTCTCCGTCCCAGATGACCAACCCAGTATAGACTTCAAAAGTACAAAAAGTTCCATCACCTAACGTTGCAATATCTCGACCCTCCCAGCTCAGTTGTAAAGTCGAGATAGTAGCCGGTGGTAAGGTTAAAAATCCAGAAAATCCTGTATCAATGACGGCAGACACTCGTTGGATTATGCTGTTATTTTTAATAACCAGAGGTAAAATAGGTTCACAATTTTGATTGACACGCCCTTGCATCATGGCTTTGTTTTTAAACTCCGTGCTCCAAAATGATCAACCGCTTGGTGTCCAATGCGAATAAACCAGGTCTGAGCATCTGGTAATCGTGCTGATAGACTTTTCGAGGCCGTTAATAGATCATCCGCAACCTCAAATGTTCCTGTCTCAATGTCGATCGCCACAATTTTGCCATCATTACCGGCTTCAACCTGGGATTTTATTTGAGTTTGATAGAGAAAATCACCACGTTGAGCAAACTCTTCTTTGCTATATCTGGGTTGTCGGATTGTCATTGTTGCCTCTTCTATAGGAATGAAAATTTACTGGGGATAACACCGATAGATAAAATAATGACCGTCCCTTTGTAATAATAATTTTTCAGCCTGCTCTAAGGTCAGACTTTCTTTATTAATATAAGGAGCAATCTGGGAGTCACAGGCATACTTAACCGGTTTGGATACATCCTTGGGCTGACTTTGACAACCATCGTAGGCAATTTTGCGATTGATTTCTATGAAGGCTTCTTGACCCTTTAAATACAGATGAATATTACCATTGCTGTATCTGACTCCTGACCCCGATCGCTCTTGTTTGAGGGAATAAACTTGATAGGGTTTTAAGGTTAACAGGGCCATCCCTGGCTTAAATTGTACTTGAAAGGCTTTGCCTTTTTGACAATAATAAAAAACCGGATCTTTCGGAGTCTCTAGGGGAAACTCAGTCGTTTGGGCTACCACCAAAGTCGGCAATAGGTAGCTGAAACTGACTATAATTAGGCAGAAAATTTTCACCCTGACTCACCTCACTCCGATTCCTTGACATGGCTAGACCCTATCAACCTTTTCTCCTCAGACTGTTACACGGGGCGATCGCCATTTTGGCCATCCTAGCATTACTCACCGGTTTCTGGGTTTATAACACCTATGACCGACGCTGGGGCAGTTTACCGTTACCCGAACTAGACGATATTCAGGGGATTCATGGCACGATCGCCTTGACTTTTCTTTTGCTTTTGCCTCTGTTTGCCTTCTATTGTTTTCATAGCGGTTATCGTCGTTTAATCCAAGACCAGAGCTTAGGCCAACTGTCAGAATGGGGTAAACCTTCTAGCTGGCCGGCCCTGCAACGGGGGGTTAATACATTAATGCTCTGTGCGGCGACGGGAGCCGTGATTACTGGACGCATGATGAAAGAAGAATGGTTGCCGGCCGGTGAAATCCATCGAGTTTGGTACTTAGCCCATTTGAGTACCTGGTTAGGGGTTTTGATTAGCTTCCTCTTACACCTTTTGATGGGAATCAAAGTGGGGGGGATTCCTTTGCTGTTGTCTATGCTCACTTTCCAAAGACGCGCCGCCGATAAACCGGCCCAATGGTTGCGGGACATTACCCTAAACCCACCTAGTCTGGTATTAAAAGTAATCGAGGGTTTGGTGTTTGGAGGGATTCTTCTGGCTTTTTTGTTACCGGCGATCGCTTCTTAGTGAATAGTTGATAATGAATAGTTAATAATTATCCATTGTCAATTACAAACTGCGATCTCCTCTCAAATTTCTTCTAACCCACATTCCGTACGCAAACAGAGAACGATTCATAATACAATGAATAAAATCAGAGATTAACCCTCTCAGAAGCATTATTCTGCAAAGGTTTCAAGGATTATACTTTATATTAATCAAAATGCCGCCTCACACAATTAGGACAAAATAATTACACTGCGTACTATTTATCGCCATTGCAATGATGCCCATAAATAGCGTTTTGTCTAACAAAATTTTCTACATATAGCGTAGTCAATTTCAATCAATTGGGATTTATTGATTAGTACGGAATGTGGGTTGAAAGATTAAATAATACCTTGCGACAACGAATTTCCCAATTGGTGCGCCAAAGCCTCTCTTTTTCCAAAAATGTGGAAAATCATATTGGGGCAATTTGGTATTTTATACACGACTACAATGCCCAATTAGCAAAGGCTTAAGCCATCACCACTACAACTAAATCACTATCCACAAAACAACCCATCAGCCCATTTTATTGCGTCTTGGACACATCGGAACCGTTTAAATGTCTTTCGATCGCCAAGCCTTTTTGATTGATTTTACCGATCAACAAGGCAACACCTTAAAAAGCCTAAAGAGTTGGCGTATTGCGAGATAGTTTCAGGTTTACCAACGAAAAAAGAAAAATAAAGAGAAATAAAACCAGACCGATCGCCGAGGCATAATTAATTTCCAAATCCTGAAAAGCCCGCTCATAAACATAATAAACCACCGTTTTTGAGTGATTTAAAGGGCCGCCCTGGGTCATAATATAAACCTCTTCAAAAGTCTTCATAGCAGAAATCGAAGAAATGACCCCCACTAACAATAAATAGGGGCGCATTAACGGTAAGGTAATATCCCAATGTTGTTGCCAACCGTCGGAACCATCAATCGCCGCCGCCTCATAAAGTTCCGGAGAAATTCCTTGTAAACCTGCTAAATAAATCACCATATAGTATCCTAAACCTTTCCAAATCGTTACCACCATCACACTGCCTAGGGCTAAATTCGGACTGGTTAACCAGGGGATCCCCGCTAACCCGAAAAATCCGAGGATTTGGTTTAAAATACCATTGGAATCGTAAAGGGCTTTCCAAGCAATGCCGGCCACCACGATCGAAATAATCACCGGGGTATAATAGGCCATCCGAAACCACGCCATCCCCTTTAATTTTTGGTTCACTAAAATCGCTAAAAATAGCGGAGCAAACATCAAGACTGGAACCACCCCAACCAAATAGAAAAAACTATTCCGGAGGGTTTGCCAAAAGACTTGATCCTGCATTAACCGTTGAAAGTTTTTGAGGCCGACCCATTGAGGCGTTTGGGTTAGATCAAGGTCGTATTGGGTAAAACTCAGGGAAAAGGCTTGAAAAGCCGGATAAAATACCGCAATGCCCAAAATTATGAGGGCCGGCAGGAGAAAAAGATAGGGCGTGAGTTGACTGAACCAGTTTGACGACCAACGGGTTTGCATATCGATCAGTAAATATTTTAAGAATTCAGCAATGCGAAAAAAGCCTAGAATTGGCTCATCTTACCATACCAATTCCCAGACCCTCGAACACGGTTTCAGGAAATATTTCTTGATAGAATGGAGTCATTCCCAACTGTGTCTAAATTAAAACCCCATCACCCCTCGTTTTGACATCGCTCCTAAATCTTCAGTAAATGTCATGATAGCCATAACAGAACCGCGATCGCACCCTCCTGTAACTGTCCCCTCCCCGGCACCAGCCCTTGTTCCCCTGGAAACGACCGATCCTAATACCATCATTTATCCTTACTCTGACGGAGAACCCTTGGCCGAAACGCAGCAGCACGTCCTCGCTATCTTGATGACCCTCGCTCTCTTGAGGATTTATCTGCAAGACCAACCTGCCGTCGTTTTTTCTAACCAATTTTTTTATTACATCGAACACCAGCCGAAAGCCAGAGTTGCTCCCGATGTGATGGTAGTTTTTCATATTCCCAAACAACTTTATGCTAGTTATAAACTGTGGGAAGGAAAACAAAGACCGTCTATTATTTTTGAAATGACTTCCGGGGGAACCAAAGAGAGTGATTGGGGCTTTAAAAAGACCCTCTATGAACAGCTAGGCGTGACCGAATATTGGTTATTTGATCCCTACGGAGACTGGATTCCCCAACAATTACAAGGGTTTCGCTTAGATGAAATGGGCGTTTACCAACTCATTCCTGATAATTGCAGTCAAGTTCTCCAATTGCAGTTACGGGCGGCGGACTATCTCCTCGAATTTTATCGGTTAGATAATGGGGAGAAACTCTTAACACCAGAAGAATTATATCAAGCGGCGCAATCAGCCAATCAACTAGCCAAGGAAGCCAATCAACAGGCAGAAGCAGAACGTCAAAAAGCAGAAGCGGCTAATCAGAGAGCAGAAATGGCTAATCAACTCGCGGCCCAGGAAAAAGCGAAAGCCGATCGCCTAGCCGAAAAGCTACGACAATTAGGTATTGCCCTCGAAGAAGACCTACTCTAAAAAGTTTTGTCATTTTGTGAAATGCTATTCGGGGGTTAAGGGAGAGCAAATTTTAACATCCAGGTGGGGATAGGGAATCTCGATCTGATTTTCGGCAAAATATTCTAAAAGACGACAACTCAGTTCACTTTTTACCCGCCCGCGGAGGGTCGGATCTTTTACCCAAAAGCTTAACCGATAATTCACACTGGAATCCGCAAATTGGGTGATAGCCGAACTGGGGGATGGGTCATTTAAAACCTGTTCATGGCCTTTGGCTAATTGAATCAAAATTTCTAAGACTTGACGAGGATTAGCTTCATAACTTACCCCCACATTCAGCACTTCTTGTACCAGGCGATCGCTACCGGTCAGGGTAGTAAAAGTATCGGTAAAAAAGAGTTGATTGGGAATAATTTTTTCTGAATTATCTAACAAAATACGGACGGTCGTGGCCCGCATCCCTAACTTTTTGACTTCGGCAGTGTTGCCATCTACACTAATTAAATCACCGGGTCGTAAGGCTCCTTCAAACAATAACAGAATACCACTGACAAAATTACTAAAAACTTCCTTTAAGCCAAAACCCAACCCCACCGAAAGTCCCCCGGTAATAGCCGCAAAGGCGGTGGGATTAAAACCGATATAACCAAAAATAAAAACAATGCCTAACCCGATAGAAAAATAGCGTCCCAGGATTAAGGTGGCTTGAATGGTACTGGATTCTCGGTTCTCATCTTTGGTTAGCCAAGACAGGGCAAGAAATTGGGCAATATCTACCACCACACACCATAAATAAAGACCGACCGAACTGACCAAAATCGCTCCGAGGGAAATGGGACTACCAAAGAGTGTAAAAAGTTGAGTTTCTAATAATATCTGGGGGTCAGTGACGAGGTTAATCAGGTTGTATAGGACGAAGAGGCTAAAGATGGGCAGGAAAAAACAAAATTGATATTGTCTCACTTTGGGGGGGGCAAACCCCAGAAATAGTAAGGCTAAAAAGCTTCGATAACCCAGGTAGGCGATCGCCAAATTTAAGGCATATTGCAGAAGTCCAGATAATAATCCCTGAAAGTTCCAGAGGGTCAACGCAACGAAGATCCCGAAAACCAAAACCAAGGGAAAACAAAGATAACGCAAAAGTACGAGACCATAATATTTGCCCCGAATTGGCTTTTGCTGTTGCCAGAGGAGCGAAGCCTGGGGAACTCGCCGCACAATTTGTTGCCACAGTAAACGATGAATCCAATAGCCCAGAACAAACAATAAAGTCAGAACCAGAACTTGACCCTGGACGGGGCCACGTTCCAAAAAGATTTTGATTTTTGAGAATTGATCCCCAAGATACGCCAAATCTTGATCCCTCGTATTTGTCATGGCCCTAATGACCCTCTTCCTGTTGACGACGTTGGCGATCGCGGATAAACGATTCCACTAACTGAACATCCTCTTGACTACCAATAATTAACGGTGTGCGTTGATGTAGCTTTTGGGGAACTAAATCCAATAAAGGGGTCATTCCATCACTAGCTTTGCCACCGGCTTGTTCGATTAAAAATGCCAGGGGAGCCGTCTCATATAATAACCGTAATTTCCCTGCCGGATTTTTGGCAGTGCCAGGATAAAGAAATACTCCTCCCTGCATTAAAATGCGATGAATATCACCCACTAAAGCTCCACTGTAACGCGCAGTATAACCTTCATGGCGATGAACGTAGCGGGTATAATCTCGAATGGCTTCATCCCATTGCCAAAAGTTACCTTCATTGGTGCTATAGATAGGTCCATGGGCGGGAATTTGAATATTTTCCTGGGCTAAAATGAACTCCCCTAAACTGGGATCTAAAATAAAAGAATGCACTCCCTGACCCAGGGAATAAACCAATAACGTAGAAGGGCCATAGAGAATATAACCGGCGGCTAATTGTTGATGGCCATTTTGGGTTAATAAATCCCCGGCATCTTCTGCTAAATCCGTCCCCGTCTGCTGGCGAATCGCAAAAATTGACCCCACTTCTAAATTAATATCCACGTTAGAAGACCCATCAATGGGATCATAAAGCAACGTATAGCGGCCAATGGGACAATTTTCGGGAATATAATAGGGTTTTTCCATTTCTTCTGAGGCTAAACGGCAGACTAGACCGCTTTGTTTAAACACCGAAATAAACACTTCATTGGCATAAACATCCATTTTTTTGACGGATTCTCCCTGCACATTCATGTCACCGGTAAAACCGAGAACGTCCGCCATTAATCCGGCTCGACTCAGGCGACGCGCAATCAGTTTTCCCGCCAAAGCAATGCGATTCATGATGGCACTGAGATCCTGGGCATCCGCATCAAAGCGACGGAGTTGTTGTAAAACGTGACGGGATAGGGTCGTGCAATCCCGGTCTAGGGTCTGTTCAGGAATGGTAAAGTTGCTTGCATCCATGGTCAATAATTCAGGAAAGCCTCGACAAGGGATGTTGCTATTGTCGCATTAGTTTAAACTCAAGGAAAATCTTTCACGCTGACCCGAAGGAGATTCTATCCATGTTTAATGCTTTGCTTGCCCATCCCGGTCGTGCCATAGGGGCGATCGCCACCCTGGGGGTTTTAGTGGGGAGTCAATTCATCCCTAGTCCGAGTACAGCACAGAACTTATCGGGAACCCTCAAAAAAATTAAGGATTCGGGGGAAATTGTGTTAGGGGTACGCGAATCTTCGATTCCGTTTTCCTATCTGGATAACAACGAGAAGCCAGTGGGCTACTCCATTGACCTCTGCATGAAGGTCGTGGATGCCGTAAAAAAAGAACTAAAAATGCCTAATCTGAAGGTGAAGACTAACCCCGTCACGTCCCAAACCCGGATTCCCTTAATGACCAATGGCACAATTGACCTAGAATGTGGCTCAACCACTAATAGCAAAGAGCGTCAAAAACAAGTGGGTTTCAGTGTGGCTCATTATGTCACTTCGGTACGGATGGCCGTCAAAGCCAATTCCGGTATTAAAAATCTGGATGATCTCAATGGGAAAGCCGTTGTCACGACTACCGGCACCACCAGCGATCGCTATATCAAACAGAATGAACGGGGCAAAAAAATTGATGTCAAAAATCTCTACGGCAAAGACCACGCAGAATCTTTTTTAATGTTAGAAACGGGACGAGCGCAAGCCTTTGTTATGGATGATGTGTTACTGGCAGGATTAATTGCCCAGTCTAAAAATCCGAAAGCCTTTGCCATTGTTGGGCCGGCCCTATCGGTGGAACCCTATGGATTGATGTTCCGCAAAGATGATCCGCAATTTAAGGCTCTAGTGGATAAAACCTTAGTGGGATTAATGAAATCCGGTCAAATTAATGGAATTTATACCAAGTGGTTTATGAAACCCATTCCCCCCAAAAATGTTAATCTGAATTTGCCAATGAGTCAAAAGTTAAAAGAAGCATTTAAAAATCCCTCTGACCAAGGCGTTTAAAGTCATCGCGCCTTCAGTCCTCCCCGGCTGAGGAACTTCGCCAATGGGGAGGGTTGTTCTACCAAGGTTGGAGGCCGGCGCATAAAAAACGAATCTTTTTTTCTATGCAAATTCTTTTTATTCATCAAAATTTTCCGGGGCAGTTCAAACATTTAGCACCGGCTTTAGTGGCCCAGGGTCATCAGGTGTTTGCCCTTTCTACCCGTCAGAATTTGCCCGCTACCTGGGAAGGTGTTAACCTCATTTCCTATCAACCCCAACGCGGTAGTACCCCGAATATTCATCCCTGGTTAATTGATTTTGAAACGAAAACCATTCGTGCTGAAGCGGTTTTTCATCGAGCAAAGCAGTTACAAGCCCAGGGATTAAATCCGGATTTAATTATTTCTAACCCCGGTTGGGGGGAAAGTTTGTTAATCAAAGAGGTTTGGCCAACGGCTAAATTGGCGATCTATTGTGAATTTTTTTATCATGCTCAGGGCTACGATCTGGATTTTGACCCGGAATTTGATAAGAAGGAAGCCGACAGTGCGGCTCGGATTCGCTGGAAAAATTTAAACCATTTTTTACATTTTGATATAGCCGATGCGGGCATTGCTCCCACTCACTGGCAGGCGGCTTCTTTTCCCGAACCTTTTCGCTCACGTATCACAGTGATTCATGATGGCATTGACACCGGTGTATTAGCTCCGAATCCCCAGGCAGATTTAATTTTTGCGAATCAAATGGTCTTAAATCGTCAGGACGAAATTATTACCTTTGTTAATCGCAATTTAGAACCCTATCGTGGCTACCATAGTTTTATGCGATCGCTGCCGGCAATTTTAGAGCGACGACCCCAGACCAAGGTGTTAATTGTGGGCGGTAATGAAGTCAGTTATGGAGCCAGACCCCAGGGCAATTTGTCCTGGCAGGAGATTTTTCTTAAGGAAATTCAACCCCAATTAACCCCAGAAGCAGAAAAACGGATTTTCTTTTTAGGGCGGCTTCCTTATCATTTCTTTATTCCCTTATTGCAAATTTCAACGGTTCATGTTTATTTAAGTTATCCCTTTGTTTTATCCTGGAGTTTGCTGGAAGCGATGAGTTGCAGTTGTGCGATCGCCGCCAGTGATACCGATGCCATTAAAGAAGTGATTATCCATAATCAAACGGGACAATTAGTCAATTTTTTTGACTATTCAGGTATTGCCAATACCGTCTGTCACCTCCTCGAAAATCCCCAGGAACGCCAACGATTGGGGCAAAATGCGCGTGATCATATCCTGCAAAACTATGATTTAAAAACGATTTGCCTACCGAAACAATTACAATGGATTGAACAACTTCTCGTGTCTTAAGTTAGGATGACTTCAACCCTATCTAACTCGAAACCTATTCGTTTTTTGATTGTTCAAGGTGATCCCCCTAAATCCCCCTTAAAAAAGGGGACTTATCCCTGGTAATGTGTCTAAAAAAACGACAGTTCCCCCAATGGACTGGGTTTATTTTCTAGATTCCCTAACTTCAACTAACAACTTTACCCCTGAGCAACCGTGAGTCACGATCCTACCCTTTGGCCAACTCTCCTGCAACAGCTTCTCGATCGCCAATCCCTATCCCAACCCCAGGCCGCGCAACTGATGACGGGATGGCTCCAAACGGAAATTCCTCCAGTCCTATCGGGAGCAATCCTGGCGGCGATTCAGGCAAAAGGAGTTTCAGCAGATGAATTAACTGGCATGGCTCAGGTACTCCAATCCCAATCCTTAGCGGAAATGCCGGGGACGACCTCTGAGGCTCTGTCGGCTGTTCCCTCGTCGGTTCTCGTGGATACCTGTGGGACAGGGGGCGATGGCTCTTCGACCTTTAACATTTCGACCGCCGTGGCCTTTGTGGTGGCGGCGGCGGGGGTCAAGGTGGCCAAACACGGGAATCGTTCGGCCTCTAGCAAAGTGGGGTCTGCCGATGTGTTAGAAGCCCTGGGGATCAATCTTCAGGCTGATCGCCGCAAAATTACGGAAGCCGTAGAAGCAGTGGGTATTACCTTCCTGTTTGCACCGGGTTGGCATCCGGCCCTCAAAAGTGTGGCGGAACTCCGTAAAACCCTGAAGGTGCGGACAATTTTTAACCTGCTGGGGCCATTGGTCAATCCTCTGCGTCCCACCGGGCAAGTCATCGGTGTTTATCATCCCCAATTTTTAACGGTGATGGTCGAGGCCGCTCGTCATTTAGGGGTACAACGGGCGATCGCCGTCCATGGTCGAGAAAAACTGGATGAAGCGGGCCTTGGTGACGTAACCGATATGGCTCTGTTTGATGGGGATACTGTACGATTAGCCGCCCTAGACCCCGAATCCCTCGGTTTAGCGAAGGCTCCCCTCACCGCCCTTCAGGGGGGAGAAATTGCCGAAAATACCGCCGTTTTAACCCGCGTACTTCAGGGCAAAGGAACCAGACCCCAAACGGAAGCCGTTGCCCTCAATGCGTCCCTCGCTTTACAGGTCGGTCAAGCCGTTCCCTGGGGCAGTCATCAAACCGGGGTGGCGATCGCCAAGGAAATTCTCTTCAGTGGAGCCGCCTGGGACAAGGTGGAATCCCTCATCCAATTTCTCCGTTAACTCAGCTTGATCGCCATCACCCCCTAATTTTTTCAATACAGGTGAACTTTTTCCGTAAGCCTTCTACGGTTTTCCCCCAAAGTTGGGGGCCAGGGGGCGAAAAACTCCCGTTTTTAAGATAAACCAGGTTGATCTCTCTCAGCAGAATAGGGACAATTTTGCAGACAGTCCGAACGGTGGGGAAAGTCTTGATGTTGGGATTGATGCCGGGCAAGCCATTGATCCAAACCCTCCAAAAGCCGGTGCAACCGTTGGCCCGTGGCCTGATGGGCGGCTTGACTATAGGGAAATGTCACCGATTCAGGTTTGCGGGGCAGTTGCACAAACCAATAGGTCATCGCCAGTTGGTCGGGGTGATAGTCCGAGGTTTCCGCCAAGACGTAGAGATAAAGACAGGTTTGCCAATGTTGTCGGAGGGGTTCCAACCGGGGCGGTTGGGGATAGGTTTTCCAATCTACAATTTCCGCTCGTCCCGGTTCCCCAATTAAGAGGTCATAGATGACGGTTAGGGCATAGCCTCGGTAGGACAAAAATCGTTGATGTTCGACGGCCCGTTGTTGTTGGGGCGTGGCCGCAGGTAAACAAGCGATCAAGGCTTGCAAGGATTCTCCGAGGGCCGGCAGAGACTGGGATAAGTCCGGCAGAGGCAGCCCGGCTTGCCATTGTTGCATCAGACGGTGAAAGCGATCGCCCCACACCATTTTGGCCTGTTGTTGGGGATCAAGGGGACTATAACGCTGTTCCAGATAACGCCGTTGAAATTGGGGCGGGCAAGTTTCCAACAGTTGCAGTTGGGCTTGAGATAATCGCAATAAGGGTTTGGCTACCGGATTAACCATTGGCTTGTTGGGCCGCTAGGGCGATCGCCAGGGGAAAAATTTGATGTTCCTGGATTTGAATCCGGGCATGGAGACTCGCTGGGGTATCGCCTGGCAGAATCGGAACTACCGCCTGGGCAATAATCGGGCCACTATCCACCTCCACACTGGCATAATGCACCGTACAGCCGGTGACTTTCACCCCCGCCGCCAGGGCCTGTTCCACCGCCCGCACTCCGCGAAAACTGGGTAATAAACTGGGATGAATATTTAAGACCCGTTGGGGAAAGGCATTTAATAAAACCTCCGTCACGACCCGCATCCAACCGGCCATAATCACCCATTCCACCCCGTAATCCTTCAAGGTTTTGACGATCGCCTGGTCTAACGCTTCCCGACTCGTAAACTCTCGATGATTGAGTAACACCGTTGGCACACCCCAGCGATCGCCCCGTTCCTTCACCTTTGCCTGGGGATTGTTATAGATCAACACCTTCACCTCAGCCTTTAACGCGCCCTGGGTAATGGTTTCCATCAAGGATTCAAAATTGCTACCACTACCTGAAGCCAGTACCCCTAGAACCAGAGGTCGAGTTTGGGGAATTTGCTCAAGGGTCAAACCGGGGGAAATAAAACTAGGGGAATCAGGCATAACAATGGGGAAATCCTCACAGGGCTAATTTTAGCCTATGATCTGCGTCAATCTCAATGGTATAAGCGTCCAGACTGGTTTGCGGCGTTAGGCCCCTTACATCGCTATGATCAACAAAATTTGTAAGTTCCTATCAAACAAGATGATTCCTATGGCTCGCATTGTCATCATTACAGGCTTTGAAAGTTTTAACGCCAGTCTCTACCGTCAAGCCGCTCAACTAGCCCAAAGTCGTTGTCCTGGCTTAGAAGTCCTGATTTTCAGCGATCGCCAATTAACCAGTGAATCGGAGGCGATCGCCTTGTTTTCTCTGAAATCGCCTACACTAAACTAAAATATCGTGAATCTCTTTTTGGGTGGTGATTTGATAGTAGTGGCGAGCTATACTAGAGACAGCACAATAAATTCGTGGAATATTTACTAATATAAAATAAAACCTATCCCACTAAACCATTACCCAACGTTCATCGGTTCGGTTTTTCGACAGAGGCGACGTGAGTGTGTAAATACCATTGTCGCCAGGCGGTGGAACTTCTGACGGCTAACCAGAGAAGCAACATGGCAATGATCCCTCCATTTTTGGGGGCATTAAAGGCAAAAAAGACTAAAACCACACACAGTAAATCTTCTAATAACACGACCCAGGGCGGAATCCCCCGTAAACGAAAAAACCAACCAACCTGGACTAATTTTAACACCAGGGAAAAAAGTCCTCCTAAGGCCGCCACCATCCAGAGGGGTTGTATCTCAATATGCGCTAATTTCACGACTGTCAGGGCCATTAAAGCTCCCACCAGGGGGGTAAAAACCAGTTGAATGAGTTGCAAAATCCGTTGTCCCAAAAGACGTTTGGAGGCGAACAGTTCAAAAAGTGACCAACTGGTGAGAACTGCAATTAATAGGCGTGGATTCATTTTGGAGAGAACAGGAACCTGCGACCACAGATCCCCCTGTAACAATCCAATGATCAGTAACGGTAAAGCAACTCGCATTCCCGCCGCCGCCGAAGCCGAAAGAATGGCTAAAAGACCAATCACCATGGGGAAAGTTGCGAGTTAGAGCATCATATACGCGGATCTAGGTCAAGGGGAAAGTGCGTTTTGCCTTGCTTCTTGACTTAAACCAGGTTTCACCTAAGTATAGCGAACTTTTAAGTTACTCATCGCCTAGACAAATGCCTAATCCTTTGGCGGTTTTGATCAGCGTTCCGTCTAATTGAACTGACCAATAAGTTTCAATCGCTTCGGCAATGGGAACACTAATGACCTGACGATTCCGCCAGGCTACCATACGGTCGTATTGTCCTTCAGCAATTAAATCTACGGCGGCAACACCAAAGGCGGCTCCCAAAAGGCGATCGCTGGGAGAAGGAATGCCCCCCCGTTGAATATGTCCCAGGACAGTCACGCGGGTTTCTGCACCGGTTTGCTGGGCAATTTTTTCGGCAATGTATTTGCCAATGCCCCCGTAACGGTCTTCTCCCATTTGTTTAATTTCTTTGACTTGATCGCCTAACTCGGTTCGCACGGCTTCCGAAACAATCACCAAACAGAAATTCTTACCCAGGGCTTGACGTTGACGAATTTTCTTATAGATATTGTCCAGATGATAGGGAATTTCCGGAATGAGAATAATATCGGCTCCCCCGGCAATCCCGGCGGCTAGGGCAATATGGCCCGCATCCCGACCCATCACCTCCAAGACCATCACCCGATTATGGCTGGCGGCGGTAAAATGCAAACGGTCTAGGGCCTCGGTAGCAATATTGGTGGCAGTATCAAAACCGATGGAGGTTTCCGTCGCCCCCACGTCGTTATCAATGGTTTTGGGAATCCCGACCAGGTTAATGCCGCCCTGTTGAGCAATTTTTCGCAGAATGGCTAAACTGCCGTCTCCGCCAATGCCAATTAGGGCTTCTAACCCTAAGCGATGATAGCCATTAATAATATCCTGGGTGCGATCGCGGAAAGAGCCATCGGGCATGGGGAAGGCAAAGGGGTTGCCCTTATTGGTTGTACCGAGCATGGTTCCCCCCATCAATAGAAGGGGATCTATGTCTTCAATGTTGAAATTAATGCCCTGGGGCGGATCGCTCATTAATCCATTGGTGGCTTCTTGGATTCCAATGACCTCCCAACCATAGTTTCCGATCGCGTGGTGAACCACAGCCCGAATAACGGCATTAAGGCCAGCACAATCCCCGCCACTGGTAAGAATCCCGATTCGTCTTTTATCTGCCATAGGTTAACTGAAGTAGTCTTACTGCTGTTAATTGTGATTCCTAAGAGACGGCTTGAAACAGGGGAGAAGCTAAATTGTTATCAAATAGCCATTTATTGAGGCTCTAAACCCCTTCTATTTTCAAAACTGGAGTTTTTTGCCCCCCTGGCCCCCAAATTTGGGGGGAAATTGTAAAAGCCTTATGGGACAAGTCCCCCAGTATTGGGGGATTTAGGGGGCGATCTTCAAAACTATGGGTTTCAATTTAGACGAGGTATAACAAGGTTAGACGTAACCAAGAACTAGGGGGAATTAATCGTCGAGATCCGGAAAGATTCCTGGGGGATGCGCCAAGACCTGGGACACCAAGGCATCTAAACGAGCAATTTCTAAGGCCGCCGGGTCATCTGCCGGAAAAACGGAACTAAGAGGATATAACCTTAAACAACGACTTTCATGCACCAGTTCAATAATCGTTTGCTGGGCCTCTTTGCTTAATTTAAGATAATCAAAACTCTGAACATTCAGGTATAGAGACTGATTGGCGACGAGGGTGGCCTGTTGAGCATCGGCAAAAACCTCTAACACCCAACCTTCTCCCTCACTCTGCACCTCGCCATCTAGGGTATAACAGTAACGAACTCGTTCTAAGTCATCTAATAGACGATACATATCATCTTTGTTGACAAGTAAACCCGTATCAATGACACACGGAGCCGGAAGAATTTGAGCCGATTGCGGAAAGTTCATGGTACTGGAGGAGAAAGGGGAAACGTCACCAGCCAATGGGCAGACAAAATGCCGACCGATACGGTTACTGTTACTGTTAAGCTTATTGTAGAGTGAGGGAAGTGTAACGAATCCTTACGATTTTTAACATTGTCTGGGGTTTCACTCTTCCGTCTGTTTCATTCCCTTAAGGCTTGACGCTGGGGGCGATCGCCGGCAACTCAACTAAATAAACTAGCTCAAGACCTAATTTTAATAATTTCCATAGACAAAAATCTTTGGATAAGGGCATTTGTCACCAAAATTTACCGCAAAATTAGTGAAGCGTTGTGAAAAGATGACGATTCTCCAGTGATATAATGGCTAAGGCGTTGAAATGTTACATTTCTTAACCTTGTCCTAATCTAATGAGGAAGTCAGTTTCTCTGAGGCCTCCGAAAGATGCTTTGGGTGTCTTGCACACCATCGGAAAATTTTAATCTCGACGATATGAGTGATTCCTTACCCCAGCAACGGGTAATCATTACGGGAGCCAGTAGCGGCATTGGTCGTGCAACCGCTCTCGCCTTTGCCCAAAGGGGGTTTGCGGTGGCTTTATTAGGGCGATCGCCCACCCGATTAGCCGCAGTGACTGAACAAATCCTGAGTCAAGGCGGTCAAGCTCAAGCCTATACCCTAGACCTGACGGATTGGGAACAACTGCCCCGGCAGTTTACGGCGATCGCCACAGAATGGGGCATTCCTGACATTCTCGTGAACAGTGCCGGCATCGGTTACACCAACTCCCTCAAAGACACCTCTTTACAGGATTGGCAGAAAATTTTGGATACTAATGTTACCAGCATTTTCCAAACGATGCAGGCCGTTTTACCCGCCATGCGTCAACGAGGTCAGGGAACCATTATTAATTTGTTGTCTATTGCCGCCACGAAAGTTTTCCCGAATTGGGGAGCCTACTGTGTCAGTAAAGCCGCACTAATGACCCTAACCAAAGCCTTTGCCTTAGAAGAACAGGCCCAGGGAATTCGGATTATGGCCATTTCTCCGGGTTCGGTGAATACCCCCATTTGGGATACCGACACCGTTCAAGCCGACTTCGATCGGACGCAAATGTTGACCCCGGAAACCGTTGCCCAGGTAATTGTGCAGGCGGCCCTACTCCCCCCCGATGTCGTAATTGAAGAAATGACGATTATGTCGAATGCCGGCATTCTCTAAACCCAACAACGCTTTTTTTGTAACTCCTTAACACCCCTATGAGCATCGCTTCTACCTCCGACCGTTTTTCTAGTGGCACAATGACCAACACTGATCTCAATTCCAAATTAGTGGATCGCCTTCCCAGCCGTCCTGATCGCAATACCCACAACGGACAGCAAGCGCAACTTCATCCCGAAGCCATCGAGACCGAAATCAACACGGAAAAAATGATGGATGCGGTCACGACCATCCTCCAATCGGTGGGCGAAGATCCGGAACGGGAGGGATTACTTAAAACTCCTAAACGAGTGGCCGAAGCGATGCAATTTTTGACCCAGGGGTACAATCAATCCCTAGAAAAATTAGTCAATGGAGCCATCTTTGATGAAGGCCATAATGAAATGGTCTTAGTCCGGGATATTGACTTTTTTAGTCTGTGTGAACATCATATGTTGCCCTTTATGGGGAAAGCCCACGTTGCCTATATTCCGAATCAAAAAGTAGTGGGATTAAGCAAGTTGGCCCGGATTGTGGAAATGTATTCCCGGCGATTACAGGTACAGGAGCGACTTACCCGACAAATTGCGGAGGCCATTCAAGAAATTCTCGATCCCCAGGGGGTAGCAGTCGTAATGGAAGCCAGTCATATGTGTATGGTAATGCGGGGGGTACAAAAACCCGGTTCCTGGACAGTGACCAGTGCCATGATTGGTGTTTTTCAACAGGAGCAAAAAACCCGTGAGGAATTTTTAAATTTAATTCACCATCGTCCTAATTTTTCTTAGGTTATTCCCGATTCCCCTTTAGACTTTATCCCCCTACATCTTTCAATCAGGTTAAACGGCCATAATTGAGATTCTTTAACCATAGAATTTTAGGCGACTTTCAATTATGGGTAATCAACAGGATCTGATATGAAATTGGAAATGCCTCTCCGAATGTCACCATTTTTCGTCTTCTGTGGCATCTAGGTTCGTTTGTGGATTTATTCAGCCGTCGCAACTAACCGCCCATAGGCTTCCGTCGAAAGATAGATTTGGGCGGCTTTTTGTAAGTCTTGAACTGTTAGGGCTTGAATTTGTTGCGGGTATAATAAAGCTGGTTCTAAACTGCGTAATTGGGAATAATAATAACCGTATAAATTAGCGCGATCGCTGGGACGTTCATTACCCATAATAAAATGATTAGCCACCTGACTACGAATTCGATTTAACTCAGTTTCTGTAACAGCATCCTGTTGAATCTGTTGAATTTTTTCCAGAATAGCGGCTTCCACTTTGGCAATATTTTCCTGGGGCAATTGGGCAAAAATATAAAATAAACCTTGATGATATTGCGTCATATTACTCACCCCAATCGTATTGACCCAGTGTTTTTCTTCCCGTAATTCTCGAAACAAACGCGACATTTTTCCCTTACCTAAAATTGCGGCTAATACGTCCAACACCTGGGTCTCCGCCAAAGACTGCAAACCGGGGACACGCCACATCAACAGAAGTCGAGCCTGCTGTAAACTCGGATCACTCATTTCCTGGCTGAGGAGTGTCGTAAAGGGGCGATCGCCTTGGATCACCGGTGCAGGCAAAACCTGGGCAGGAGATTTAATACTGTAGGACTGGGCAAAACTATCCGCAACCGAAGTCATCAAGGTTTCCACCGGCAGATTCCCCACCACCACTGCCGTCATACGAGACGGTTGATACCATTGGGCGTGGAAATCCCGCATCTGTTGCGGCTGAAGATTCGCCACAATAGAAGTAGATCCCAAAACCGGACGACAATAGGGCTGGGTCGGAAATCCCATTTGGAGAGCCTTAGTAAAAATTCGCCGTTGGAGATTATCTTCCGCTCGACGAATTTCTTCTAAAACCACCAATCGTTCCCGCTCAAAAGCCTTGGCCTCAATACTGGCATTCAACACCACCTCCCATTGCAGAGGAGCCAACTCTAAAAAGTTTTGGGGAGCCGTCGTAATATAGTAATGCGTATATTCCTGACTGGTCGCGGCATTGGTAACAGCCCCCCGTTGTTCGATCGCCTTTTCAAAGGCCCCATTATCGAGGGTCGGCGTTCCTTTAAAGACCATGTGTTCTAAAAAGTGGGCCATTCCGTTCAGATCATCGGCTTCTTGACTGGAACCCACCTGTAACCACACATTCAAACTCACAGCTTCCACCGGCATTTGTTCGGCAATCAGGGTTAACCCATTGGGTAATTGGGCAACCTGGGGAGCATTAAGAGGGGGCTTCAATGCCGTTGCCGAAAGCAAAGTAGAAGTCATGGAGGATCATTAACAGTAGCTTACCCTCTTATCTTAGTCGTTCGTCCCACAAATTCGACAATTCCCACACTGAGCATCAAGATAGCGGAAAATCCGATCACCAAATATGCGTCGCTCGCTTGGCTAAGTGTCTTTGTCGTGTTGCCAGGGTATCAGGAGTCCATTCTTCCGCCAAGATATTTTGGGTTAGCTGATAAACGCTCTGCTGATAAACAGCTTGCTTGAGGGGATAAAGCTCATTACCCACTTGACGATTAAGATGAGGCTCTAAGAGGATGTCTGAAAAGTGTTCTACCAGAGTACTTGTATGGCTAGAGTATTGGGTAAGGATTAGATGAAAATAGAGGGAAGCAAAGCTAAAAACTAAGGCTCAGAAAACGGCATTGCTGATTTGAGGTATGTTTTGCCCCCCTTGCTCCCCAACTTTGGGAGAAATAACGAATGGAAAGTCCCTCAGAATTGGGGGATTTAGGGGGCGATCAAAAATCACAGCGATAACGAATTC
>JACCDQ011815442.1_pt1 | contig 40707 bp, 38 predicted proteins | sample 7446031 | NCBI WGS metagenome assembly JACCDQ01 (sample SAMN15323442, study PRJNA562643) | freshwater metagenome | isolation source: river surface water | place: USA:Blue River Watershed | collected 2017-08-17 | reverse complement strand
TCTCTGCAAACCTCGGTCTAGACACCGCTAACGTTGCAGACCCAGTAAACAAGGTTGCAGTTGAGATCCTTCAGAACGCATCCACCTTCCGCTTCGATGGCTCCGACGTGATGCCAGCCGAGGTTGGTGCTGGTTCCTTCTGGAAGGAAATGACTGCATGGGTTGCAGAGAACAAGTCTGACAAGGCTGTTCTAGACGCAATCTACGCAACCTGGCCTTACTAATTAGGTCACATAGCTACACAAGCTAAATGAAGAGCTGAGGGGTCCGTTTTTGCGGGCCCCTCAGTACTCTCTCGGTTGTTAGGATTCGGTCATGTTCAACATCAGCATCATCGCCGCCAGGAAGACTCCCTGGGACATCATTGGCGAAAACTTCACACTTCTTGCGCTAGCCCTGCTGAGCTTTGGCGCTGTCATATTTCTAGTTTTCCTCTTGGCTTCCCGCTCGTCGGTAAAGCTACAAGAGTGGCTCAAGTACCTGGTCTTCTTGGTGCCAGCGGTACTTCTCTTGCTTATCGGATTGATTTATCCAGCCATTAGAACCCTTTTGCTTTCCTTCATGGACAAGCGCTCGGAGGAGTGGGTTGGCTTCGATAACTACATCTGGGCCTTCACGATCCCAGAGATCAACATTGTTTTGGTCAACACCCTGATCTGGGTGATCACCGTGCCATTCCTGTCAACCGCTATCGGCTTGGCCATCGCTTACATGACCGACCGCATGAAGCGCCCAGCCGCCATCAAGTCGTTGATCTTCATGCCGATGGCTATTTCCTTTGTGGGTGCCGGTGTGATTTGGAAGTTCGTTTACAACTACCAGCCGAATGCCAACAAGCCAGACATCGGTCTGCTCTCGGCAGTGTTCAAGGCCGTCGGCCTTACACCACCGAACTGGTTGCTTGAGATTCCTCTAAACACCTTCCTGCTAATCGTGGTCATGATTTGGATTCAAACCGGTTTCGCCATGGTTGTCTTGTCTGCGGCCCTGAAGAACATTCCCGACGAAATTGTCGAAGCTGCCATGTTGGATGGCGCGACTCCGTTTAGAAGGTTCTACCTAATCTCGATGCCGATGATTCGTGCAACGATCGTTGTCGTGCTGACCACAATCATGATCGGAACCCTGAAGGTCTTCGACATCGTGAGAACCATGACAGGCGGAAACTTCCAGACCAACGTGATCGCAAATGAGATGTACTCCCAGGCATTCCGACAGATGAACTACGGCCAGGGCTCGGCTTTGGCAATCATCTTGTTCGTCGCGATCATTCCAATCATCGTTTACAACATTCGACAACTTCGCCTTGAGAGGACGGAACGATAATGACTTCTCTCGTCGACAAGCAGCAGGTCAAGCGCAAGGCCAAGAACGTATTCAGCTCACCAATTGCTTCTTTTGCAGCTTGGGTGATTGCGATTCTCTGGACCATTCCAACCTTTGGTCTTCTGGTCACCTCGATCAGGCCGGAGAAAGACATCAACACTTCCGGTTGGTGGACCTTCTTTGTCCAACCAAACATTTCGTTTGAGAACTACACCAAGGTGTTGTTTGAGGGGTCGACGACCAATCCGCCGCTCTTCCAGTTCTTCTTTAACTCGCTCGCGGTTACCCTGCCTGCAGTGATCTTCCCGATCACGCTTGCAGTATTCGCCGCTTACGCTCTGGCGTGGTTTGAGTTCAAGGGACGCGACTTCATCTTCTTCAGCATCTTCGCGCTGCAGGTGATTCCGCTTCAGCTTGCCCTCGTACCACTGCTTCAGCTGTTTGCTAAGGGTCTAGTGATTGGTGATATCACCATCATCCCTGAGCTTGGAATCACTGGTACCTACATTCCAATTTGGATTGCACACACCATCTTCGGTCTGCCTCTGGCGATCTTCCTACTGCACAACTTCTTGAGGCAGATTCCCAGAGAGCTCATCGAAGCTGCTCGTGTTGACGGCGCAGGATGGTTCACTCTGTTCTCAAAGATTGTGCTTCCGCTGTCTGTGCCTGCAATCGCGTCGTTTGCGATCTTCCAGTTCCTGTGGGTTTGGAACGACCTGTTGGTTGGCCTCACCTTCGGTGGTGGAGCCAAAGAGGTTGCACCGATGACCGTGCGACTGGCGGAAATGGTCGGAACCCGAGGTTCTGGTTGGGAGCTACTGACTGCCGGAGCATTCGTATCAATGGTTGTACCACTGATCGTGTTCTTTGCCCTGCAGCGCTACTTTGTCAGAGGGTTGCTAGCTGGATCAGTAAAGGGCTAACACCCTCTACCTTGCCTTGGCCAGTGCGGACAAAAAGTCTGCGCTGGCCTTTGGCGTTCTCTGCATGGTCTGGTAATCAACGTGAACGATTCCAAATCGCTTTGTTAGGCCCTCGGCCCACTCGATGTTGTCCATCAGTGACCAAGCGAAGTAACCCCTGACATCAACCCCGGCGTCGATCGCATCGGCAACGGCAGAAATGTGGCTGTGGTAGTAGGAGATTCGATCTTGATCGTTGACCTTGCCATCAACCAATTTGTCTGGGAAGGCACCACCATTCTCAGTGATGTAGAGCGGGACGCCCGGGAGGCGTGAGGAAGTCTGCTGCAGGGTTGTAGTCATGGACTGAGGGTGAATCTCCCAACCCATGTCGGTCCTTGGCTCCCTCGGAGCCATTTGAGCGCCAGCCGGAGTCCCCGGGAATAGCGAGAAGTCTTGACCAACCGCCCAAGCCCCGCCTTCGGTGCTGGCTGGTACTACGCGGAACGGGGTGTAGTAGTTGATGCCAAGCCAGTCGATCGGATTGGCAATTTGGTTCAACTGCTCATCCAAAACAAAAGACCAATCCGTGAACTGCTTGGTTCGCTCGATTAGTAGCGGGTCAAGTCCTCGACCAGAGAGTAGATCAAGCCAGAATCGGTTTTGTAGTAGATCGACATAGTCAGCGATGTGGTCGACTTGAGGGTCGTCGGAGATCGCGGTAGTCAGGTTCAAGACTGTTCCTACATTCTTCGCACCAGTTGCGCGCAGAGCAGCAGCTCCACTGGCGTGCGCGGTCATGAGGCGATAGGCAGCCTCAAGACCGGCGGCTGGATTTCCCAAACCTGGGGCGTGGATTTTGGTCGCGTAGCCCAAGAACGCAGAGACCCATGGCTCGTTTAGCGTTGCCCAACGTTCGACGCGATCTGCGAACTTTTCTCCCAGAAGTGTGGCGTAGTCGGCAAAGTACTTGTGAATTTCAGGGTTAGTCCAGCCGCCAATGGCCTGCAGCTCACTTGGCAGATCCCAGTGATAAAGAGTCAGCGCTGGCATGATGTTGCGCTCTAGCAATCCGTCTATCAGGCGGTCGTAAAAGTCCAGACCCTTTTCAGATGCGGCTTTCGCCCCTGGCATTACGCGTGGCCACGAGACTGAAAATCGATAAGCATCAAGACCAAGTGATTTGAGTAGGTCAAGATCAGACTCCAGGCGGTTGACGTGGTCGCAGGCTGGGTCGGCCTTAGTTCCATCCTTAATGTTGCCTGGCACATCGGCAAAGTCATCCCATATGGATCTGCCTCGCCCGGCACTGTCGCCCTCGATTTGCCAGGATGCGGTTGCAGCTCCCAACACAAAACCTTGGGGGAGTCTTTGAGCGAGCGGTGCAGCTTCAAATGATGTGGTCATGTTTGAAGTCTAGAGGCCAAGATTGCGCGCCCCCAGCAGGATTCGAACCTGCGCACCCGCCTCCGGAGAGCGGTGCTCTATCCCCTGAGCTATGGGGGCTCAAGGGTCCTTAGCCTAACACCGTGCTTTCATTAGACTCAGGGTGAAACTTGGAGGTAGTGGTGACTGATTACAAATTCTTGAAAGGCCCAAAGGACTGGTGGCGACAAGCTGTCGTTTATCAGATTTACCCCAGAAGTTTCAGCGACTCTAACGGTGACGGCATCGGTGACCTCAAGGGCATAATCTCCAAGGCTGAGTATCTCAAGTCGCTTAGTGTGAATGCAGTTTGGCTCAGCCCGTTCTACCCATCGGCTTTGGCCGATGGCGGTTATGACGTTGATGACTATCGAGATGTAGATCCAAGAATTGGAACCCTCGAAGAGTTTGATGTGATGCTTCAGGAACTTCACTCAAGAGACATCCGAGTGTTTGTCGACATCGTCCCAAACCACTGCTCCGACAGACACATCTGGTTCCAAGAAGCACTTGCGGCAGGTCGCGGTTCCAAGGAGCGCGAGCGCTTTATTTTCCGTGAGGGTCGAGGAGAAAACTCCGAGCTACCACCAAGTGATCTGAGTAGTCACTTCGGTCCCCACGGTTGGACCAGGGTTGAGGACGGCCAGTGGTACATGCACCTGTTCACCAAGGAACAGCCCGATTTCAACTGGGATAACCCAGAAGTCCACGAAGAATTTTTGAAGACCCTGAAGTTTTGGTCAGATCGCGGTGTCGATGGGTATCGCATCGACGTTGCTCACGCATTGAAAAAGCAGCTCGACCCGCTTCCTAGCCGAAGCTCCTACTCACTCGAGGTGATGAAGGATGACGGCACTGACCCGCTCTTCGATCGTGATGAGGTTCACGAAATCTATGCCGAATGGCGGGAGCTCTTCAATCAATACGACCCACCTCGTGTTGCAGTGGCCGAGGCTTGGGTGCACCCGCACCGCCGAGCACCCTATGCATCAGAGAAGGGATTGGGCCAGGCATTCAACTTTGATCTGCTGGCTGCGGCATTTGATGCCAAGGCCTACCAAGACATCATCGAGTCCAACTTGGAGTTCTCAGCATCTACCGGATCATCCTCAACCTGGGTGCTCTCCAACCACGATGTAATTAGGCATGCTACCCGCATGGTCATCCCTGGCTACGGCGAGAGCGCGGACGGATTTGGCGCAGAGAACAACTGGTACATCGCGCACCGCATGGATAACGATCTTGATCTTGATTTAGGTCTTGCCAGGGCTCAAGCGGCAACGCTATTGATTCTGGCGTTGCCTGGTTCCACCTACATCTATCAGGGTGAAGAGCTTGGTTTACCGGATGTCACTGACATCCCTTCTGATCAGATGCAGGACCCGCAGTGGTTCCGCGGTGAGGGCAAGCTCAAGTCAAGAGATGGTTGCCGTGTGCCACTTCCTTGGGAGCCAGCTGGTTCGTCATTTGGTTTTGGCTCTGGTGGATCGCATTTACCGCAGCCGAGCTGGTATGCGAACTATGCGGCTAGCGTTCAAGACGCCGACCCAAATTCAACTCTCAATCTCTATCGCAACGCTTTGAGTCTCAGGGCAAATCTGCTTACAGCTGAAGAGCTCAATTGGCATGAATCTGCTCCAGGCACCTTGTTGTTTGAGCGACCCAACGGTTGGTTGTGTTTCACGAATTTCACCCATATTGAGGTCGAACTCCCAAGCGGTGAACTGTTGATGCACTCAGGCCGGGTCTCCGATGGCAGGCTCTCTGGTCCGGCTACAGCCTGGCTCAAGCGCTAATTCTGGGCTTTTCGGACTATTATTTAGGGAATAACTGGCCAGCGGCGGCCACGTCGTTTTTAGGACAAATGTGACCCCAGAACAACTTTCCTTGGCCATTGTGCAAGCACTTGGCTCGCTGGTTGCGTCTGGAAAGTTGCCGCAGTTCGAACTTCCGTCAGAGGTAGTCATTGAACGCCCAAAGAACCGTGATCATGGTGATTGGGCTTCAAACGTAGCCATGCAGTTTGCCTCTAAGGCTCAGGTAAAGCCTCGTGAATTTGCCGATGCTTTGGCTTTGGAACTCCAGGGTGTTGACGGAGTAGAAAAAGTTGAGGTCGCTGGACCCGGCTTTCTGAACATCTTCGTTTCTGACTCCGCTGCAGCACAGCTTGCCAAGCAGATTGTTGAGGCTGGGGATGACTACGGCAAAAGCGCCGAGCTTGCCGGTATCAAACTAAATCTTGAATTCGTTTCTGCTAACCCGACCGGTCCAATCCACCTAGGGGGCACTAGGTGGGCAGCCGTTGGAGATTCGCTGGCTCGGGTTCTGCAGGCCGCTGGCGCTGAAGTGACTCGGGAGTACTACTTCAACGATCACGGTGCGCAGATTGACCGGTTTGCTAGATCCTTGCTTGCAAGAGCAAAGGGTGAGCCGGCTCCGGAAGACGGTTATGCCGGTCAGTACATCGAGGAGATTGCTCAGCAGGTACTGGCTCTGAAGCCGGACACCCTGTCACTACCCGATGCTGATGCTCAAGAGGTATTTAGAGCAACTGGTGTTGAGCTTATGTTTGAGCAAATCCGCAGTTCGCTGCATGAGTTTGGTGTGGACTTTGATGTCTATTTCCACGAGAACTCTCTCTATGAATCCGGTCAGGTTGCCAAGTCTGTCGCAGCACTTCGCGAGCAGGGGCACATCTTTGAAGCCGAGGGTGCAACCTGGCTACGCTCGACTACCTTCGGTGATGACCGCGATCGCGTGATCATCAAATCTGACGGCGATGCTGCTTATATTGCCGGTGACATTGCCTACTACCAGAACAAGCGAGGTCGCGGTTTTGACCGCTGCATCTACATGTTGGGTGCCGATCACCACGGATACGTTCCGAGAATGATGGCCCTCTGCGCCGCCTTTGGTGACACCCCGGGTGTTCACATGGAGATCTTGATTGGTCAGCTAGTCAACCTGGTCCGTGCCGGCGAGCCAGTCCGCATGTCTAAGCGCGCTGGAAACGTGGTAACCATGGAGGACCTCGTTGAGATGGTTGGTGTTGATGCCGCGCGCTACTCGCTGACCCGATCTTCAATTAATTCAACTTTGGATATCGATCTAGAGGTCATCAGCAAGAAGACCAATGACAACCCGGTCTTCTACGTGCAGTACGCACATGCCAGAACCAAGCAGGTTGCCAAGAATGCCGCATCTTTGGGTGTTGACCGCTCAGAGTTTGTGCCTGAAATGCTCTCGCACGAGAGTGAATCAGAACTGCTGGCTAAGCTCAGCGAATTCCCAAGAGTGGTGCTGCAGGCTGCAAACTTTAGAGAGCCACATCGCGTAGCGCGTTACCTCGAAGAGGTGGCGGGAAGCTATCACCGCTGGTACGACAACTGCCGCGTCACTCCGCTCGGGGACAGGCCAGTTGAGTCAGTGCACCGCACCAGACTCTGGCTCAACGATGCCGCATCGGTTGTGCTAGCTAATGGTCTAAAACTTGTGGGCGTATCTGCCCCGGAGCGGATGTAGTTATGAAAAACCCGTTAGCTCCAAAGTGGCTGGAAGAGCGCGACCTGAACACCCTGGACCCAAAGATTTGGCCCCGCACCGCAAAGCGCAACAACCAGGGTGAACTCGAGGTTGGTGGCGTCGGAGTTCGAGAGCTGATTCGCCGTCACGGCTCACCGCTTTATGTCGTGGACCAAGAAGACTTCGAGGCCAGGCTGATGCAAACCAAGCGCGCATTTTCTGATGCGGCTCAGCGCTATGGCACCAGTGCCAAGCTCTACTACGCATCCAAAGCTCTATTGACCTCGGATGTAGTTCGCTGGGTGGAACAAGCCGGGCTTTCGATCGATGTCTCCACCGGTGGTGAGCTGGCGGTTGCCTTAGCGGCTGGGATGCCTGGCGAGCGAATCGGACTCCACGGCAACAACAAGTCTTTGGTTGAAATCGGCCGCGCTATTGCCGCAAATGTTGGTGCCATTGTCATTGACTCCGAGTTGGAGATCGAGCGCATCGCTTCGGTCGCAACCGCTCAGGGTAAGACCCAGGCGGTTAGGTTGCGTGTCAACTCAGGTGTTCACGCACACACTCACGAATACCTTGCAACCGCCCGTGAGGATCAGAAGTTCGGCATCGCAATTTCTGATGTGCCTCACCTGGTGGCCAAGATTCGTTCACACTCACACCTCAGGTTCCTTGGATTGCACTCGCACATTGGATCGCAAATCTTTGTGGTGGATGGCTTCATCGCCGCTGCCGAGCGTTTGCTCGATTTGCATGCCGAGCTTTTGCAGGGTGGCGATGTCCCTGAGCTAAATCTTGGTGGCGGATTTGGCATCAGCTACACCGGTGCGGATCGACCAATGCCAATTGCCGAGATGGCTGAGCGCATCAGCTCTGCGGTTGCGAATAAGTGCCAGCAGCTTGGAATTCAAATTCCAAAGCTTGCCTTCGAGCCAGGTAGAACCATCTCCGGCCCGGCCGGCATCACGCTTTACTCAGTGGGAACCATAAAGGATGTTCAGGTTTCAGACGCGGGAGCGGCAGCGACCAGAAAGTATGTGAGTGTCGACGGTGGCATGAGCGATAACGCTAGGCCCGCACTTTACGAAGCGGAGTACTCGGTTGCGATTGCGTCGAGAACTTCAAATGCCACACCAGCTCTTTCAAGAGTGGTCGGTAAGCACTGTGAGTCCGGTGACATTGTGGTTCGTCACGACTATCTGCCGAGCGATGTCGCAGTCAATGACCTGCTGGCGGTCCCCGCTACCGGCGCCTATTGTTTCTCGCTATCTTCTAATTACAACTTCTTGACCAGACCTGCTGTTGTAGCAGTTAAAAGTGGCAGCACAAAAGTTTTGATCAAGGCCGAAACCGAGCAGGATCTGCTTGCTCGAGACATGGGCCTATCGGAGAGTACGGGGAACTAATGCAAACCGCATACCGAGCAATTCGAGTCGCGCTATTGGGTGCAGGCTCCGTGGGGGCGAATGTCGCTCGCTTGATGATTGAGAACAAGCAGGAGCTTGCCCAGCGCGTTGGCGCTGAGTTTGAAATTGCAGGCATTCTGGTTCGCGATGCGCACCAGGTGAGACCAGGTGTTCCATCCGAGCTTTTCACCACCGATGCCGAGGGCTTGATTCTCAGTGCCGACATCGTCATCGAACTGATCGGTGGTATTCACCCAGCCAAGGAGTATGTCGAACTGGCACTGAATTCTGGAGCAGATGTAATCACTGCCAACAAGGCACTCATTGCTGCTCACGGACCTCAGCTTTTTGATCTGGCAGAGCAGCTTGGAGCACAGCTTTACTACGAGGCGGCGGTGGCTGGAGCGATTCCAATCATTAGACCTCTTCGTGAGTCACTCGCCGGTGACAAGGTAAACCGTGTCATGGGTATCGTCAACGGCACAACCAACTTCATCCTTGATCGCATGGAGTCAACCGGCGCTGATTTTGATGAAGCTTTGGCCGAGGCTACCGAGCTCGGCTATGCCGAGGCCGACCCAACTGCAGACATCGAGGGTTATGACGCCGCCTCCAAGGCAGCCATCTTGGCATCGCTGGCTTTTCACTCCGAGGTGCCAGTGGAGAAGGTGCATCGTGAGGGCATTACTTCCGTAACCGCTTTGCAGATGGAGACTGCTCGTGAGGCGGGATATGCGGTAAAGCTTTTGGCAATCTGTGAGCGAGTAGATGACGGCTTGGTTGCCAGGGTGCACCCAACTTTGATTCCACTTGATCACCCGCTAGCTGCAGTTCGCGGTGCCTACAACGCAGTGTTTGTTGAGGCTGAGTCCGCTGGTCGATTGATGTTCTACGGTGCCGGTGCCGGTGGTCCTCAAACTGCTTCAGCAATTTTGGGAGATCTCGTTTCAGCTGCCAAGCGTCACCTCGCCGGCGGACCAGGCCTCGCAGATTCTGTGCACGCAAATCTGGAGGCGCTGCCAGTGCAGAGAATTCAAACGCGCTACCAGATCACGCTTCAAGTGAGTGACGAGCCGGGTGTATTGGCATCGATCGCATCGGTGTTCGCCGAGCACGGCGTCAGCGTAGAGACTGTAAGTCAGAGCGCTGCAACTACCGGAGCGGCACTTTTGACGGTCATGACCCACAGGGCCTCAGAGCAGGCCCTGGAGCAGGTGGTCTCCTCACTTCGCAGTAAGAATTCGGTTCAGCAAATTAGCTCGGTCATCCGAGTGGAGGGAATGTAATGGCTCATCAGTGGCGCGGCGTAATTCGCGAGTATTTTGATCGACTACCTTTCACCGAGTCTGACCCAATTGTGACCCTTGGTGAAGGTGGCACTCCACTGATCGAGGCCCCGGCGCTCGCGAAGCTATTGGATGTTGGTTCAGTTCACCTCAAGTTCGAGGGTATGAACCCAACCGGTTCATTCAAGGACCGCGGTATGACCACGGCAGTATCAAAGGCCAAGGGCAAGGGCGCTCAGGCTGTGATTGCGGCCTCAACTGGAAACACCTCCGCGGCTGCTGCGGCATATGCCGTGAAGGCGGGCATGCAGTCGGTTGTCCTAGTTCCTGCAGGCAAGATCTCTTGGGGCAAGCTCTCTCAGGCAGTGGCTCACAAAGCACAGATTTTGCAGGTTCGAGGTAACTTCGACGACTGTCTGCGACTGGCAAGAGAGCTCAGTGAGGGATATCCAGTGTTCCTAGTGAACTCGGTAAACCCAGACCGTCTTCAGGGTCAAAAGACCGCGGCCTTTGAGGTTTTTGACGCCCTAGGTTACGCACCAGATCTGCATGCCATGCCACTTGGCAATGCCGGCAACATCTCCGCCTATCACCTGGGATATCGCGAAGAGAGAGACATGGGTCGCATCTCTACCCTGCCAAAGCTATGGGGAATTCAGGCTGAAGGTAGTGCTCCATTTATTAAGGGCTCTCCGGTTCTCAAACCTGAGACCATCGCGACTGCAATCCGAATCGGTAACCCTGCTTCATGGGACCTAGCTCAAGAGGCAAAGCGTGACACTGATGGCGCCTTTGGAGCGGTGAGTGACAAAGAGATTCTGTGGATGCACCGCTTCCTGTCGCAGGAGGCTGGCGTATTCGTTGAGCCATCGAGCGCAACCGGAGCTGCCGGTCTCTACAAGGCCGCCAAGCTTGGTCAGCTACCTAAGGTGAACTCGATCGTGGTAACCGTTACCGGTCACGGCCTAAAGGACCCAGATTGGGCCCTGAAGGATGAGCGTGGTCGTCAGATCAAGCCAAAGAAGGTCACTGCAACCGCCGCTGCTGTTGCCGATATTCTCGGTTTGGAGCGCAACAAGTGATCGTAAAGGTCCGCATCCCTGCGACCAGTGCCAACCTTGGTCCAGGCTTTGACACCCTGGGTATGGCGCTGAGTTTTTACGATGAGTACCAAGCCGAGGTTATTGAGTCCGGGCTCGAGATCGTTGTCGAGGGTGAAGGTGCGGGCGAGGTTGCGACCGATGCCGGCAACCTTATCTACAAGACCATCCAGCACGTTTTTCAAAAGGTAGGCGAGCAGGTACCTGCCCTAAGAATTAGCTGTCACAACCAAATCCCACACGGTCGAGGCATGGGCTCCTCTGGAGCTGCGGTTGCCGGTGGTGTGATGTTGGCCAGTGGGTTGTTGAGCCAAAAGCGAAGTTTTACCGAGCAGGACCTGCTCGAGTTTGCAACGGACATCGAGGGTCATCCAGACAACGTTGCTCCAGCACTGTTTGGTGGGTTGACTATCGCTTGGAAAGATGAGTCCGGTCCGCATCACAAGAAGTTGATCGCGCATCGCGGTATCTCTCCACTGGTATTTGTTCCACCACACCAGATGTCTACCAAGTTGGCTAGGTCACTGCAGCCCGAGTCTGTGCCGCACACCGACGCTGTCTTCAACCTCTCTCGCTCAGCTTTATTGGTTGCCGCACTCACTCAGAGTCCAGAACTACTTTTTGCTGCCACTGAGGATCGACTCCACCAGAACTATCGTGCGAGCGCGATGCCGGAGACTTCTGCCTTGGTTGCGCAACTTCGTGCCGCTGGGCATCCAGCTGTTGTCTCAGGTGCGGGACCTTCGGTCTTGGTATTGGAGCCATCGCCGCAAGATCGCCTGAGTGCGATTGCAATCGCCAAAGAGAACTTTCCACACTGGAAAGCGCTAACGCTTGCAGTTGATTACAAAGGTGCTAGTGTTGAGCTGCAGTTTGGATCAGGCAACTAAAAGCCCGCCACTGCTTCTCTCATAGAAATTCTTCAAATCCGGCAATCTGTGCCGCAAAGAAACGAGTAATCACAACATGGATGAAATCCAGCAGGAAAAGCCAGCAAGACGTGTTCGCCGCGCTACCAGCGCAACCGTCGAGGCTTCCGCACCACAGACTGAGGCGCCACAAGAGGCCAAGACCACTCGCCGCCGTTCCACCAAGAAGGACAGCGCAGCAGAGGTGAGCACCGAGACCAAGGCTGAGTCAAAGCCTGAAGCAAACTCCGAGCGTCCAGCTCGCGAAGAGCGCGCACCACGCGAAGAGCGTGCGCCACGCGAGGGTCGTCAGGACCGCGGCGGTCGTGACCGTCAGCGCAGCGAGGGCTCCGAGGAGCGCAGCGAGGGCGAGAACAACCAGGGTGAGCGCGGCGAGCGCGAACCACGCCAGGACCGCGACGATGACCGTCGTGGTGGCAGAAACCGTCGTGGTCGCTTCCGTGATCGTGACCGTCGCCGCAATGGTTCACAGGATGAGGCCGAGCCAGAGGTCTCTGAGGATGATGTTCTAGTTCCAGTCGCTGGAATCTTGGACGTCCTAGACAACTACGCCTTCCTAAGAACCTCCGGATACCTACCTGGTCCAAACGATGTTTACGTATCACTTGGACAGGTAAAGAAGTATGGACTTCGCAAGGGTGATGCGGTTGTTGGTTCAATTCGCCAGCCTCGCGAGAGTGACAACAACCAGCGCCAGAAGTTCAACGCACTAGTTCGCGTTGACTCCGTAAACGGTCAGACCCTCGAAGAGGCAGCTGCTCGCGTTGAGTTTGGCAAGCTAACCCCGCTATACCCAGATGCCAGATTGCGCCTTGAGACCGACCCTAAGAAGCTCTCAACCAGAATCATTGACCTGGTTGCTCCAATTGGTAAGGGTCAGCGTGGTTTGATCGTCTCCCCACCAAAGGCCGGTAAGACTCTGGTGCTGCAGGCAATCGCCAACGCAATTTCAACCAACAACCCAGAGGTTCACCTCATGGTTGTCTTGGTTGACGAGCGCCCAGAAGAAGTTACCGACATGCAGCGCACCGTAAAGGGTGAGGTAATTGCCTCGACCTTCGACCGCCCTGCAGATGACCACACCACCGTGGCCGAACTAGCCATCGAGCGCGCTAAGCGCTTGGTTGAGATGGGACACGACGTCGTTGTGCTGCTCGACTCCATCACTCGTCTGGGTCGTGCTTACAACCTCTCAGCTCCAGCATCCGGCCGCATCCTCTCCGGTGGTGTTGACTCATCAGCGCTTTACCCACCAAAGAAGTTCTTCGGTGCTGCTAGAAACATCGAAAACGGTGGTTCTCTAACTATCTTGGCAACTGCCTTGGTTGAGACCGGTTCCAAGATGGATGAGGTCATCTTCGAGGAGTTCAAGGGCACTGGAAACATGGAGCTTCGTCTATCTCGTCAGCTTGCTGACAAGCGAATCTTCCCAGCCGTCGACATCAACGCATCTGGTACCAGACGCGAAGAGATGCTGATGAGCCCACAGGAGACCAAGATCATCTGGAAGTTGCGCCGTGCCCTTGCAGGCCTAGAGCAGCAGCAGGCACTTGAGCTGGTACTGAGCCGTTTGAAGGACACTCAGAGCAACGTTGAGTTCCTACTCAAGCTTGAGAAGTCAATGCCGGTTCCATCCGAGACTGATGCGGAGTAATCTTGCTCGACTCGCTGCAAGGACTAAGGTCTGAGCACGCTGAGCTGCAGCAGCAGCTCAGCGATGCTTCAGTTCACGCCAACCCCGCGCTGGCCAAGAAGCTAAATCGTCGCTACGCCGAGCTTTCTGCAATTCTCAATGCCGAAGCCAATGTGATTGGCCTTCAAGACGATATTGCAGCAGCCTCTGAACTAGCCAAGGAAGACGAGGCTTTTGCAGCCGAACTTCCGGGCATGCAGGATCGTCTAAAGGAAGCTCAGGAGAAACTCCGAAGGCTTTTGATTCCGCGTGACCCAGATGATGGTCGCGATGTGATCATGGAGATCAAGGCTGGTGAAGGTGGTGCGGAATCCGCACTGTTTGCTGCCGATCTGCTTCGCATGTACATGCACTATGCAACCTCCAAGGGTTGGAAGGCTGAGGTCTTGGACCGAACCGAGAGCGATCTCGGTGGTATCAAGGATGTTCAGGTTGCAATCAAGTCCTCCGCAACCGACCCTGCTGATGGGGTATGGGCTCACCTGAAGTATGAGGGTGGGGTGCACCGAGTGCAGCGCGTACCGGTGACCGAGACTCAGGGCCGAATTCACACCTCAGCTGCCGGAGTTCTGGTTTTCCCGGAGGTTGACGAGCCTGAAGAGGTCGACATCAACCAAAACGATCTACGTATTGACGTGTTCCGCTCATCCGGTCCTGGTGGTCAGTCCGTTAACACCACAGACTCTGCCGTGAGAATCACCCACCTTCCAACTGGAATCGTGGTCTCGATGCAGAACGAGAAGTCCCAGTTGCAGAACCGTGAAGCGGCTATGCGCGTGCTGAGAGCTCGCTTGCTCGCTGCGCAGCAGGAGGCAATCGAGGCCGAGCAGTCCGCGGCGAGAAAGTCCCAGATCCGAACCGTGGACCGTTCCGAACGCATTCGCACCTACAACTTCCCTGAGAACCGCATTGCTGATCACCGCACCGGATACAAGGCTTACAACCTTGATCAGGTTATGGATGGTGCCCTCGAGCCAATCGTTCAGTCAGCCATCAAGATGGACGAAGAGGCTCAACTGGCCGCTCTTGCGGGTGAGTAATGCGCTTTGTTGAGGCCTTGGCCTTTGCCAAAGACGAGCTGGCTAAAGCTGGAGTCGCCTCCTACGAGGCTGATGCCTACTGGCTGATTTGCCACGCTGCAGAAATCACCAAGACCGAGCTGCTAACTCGCATGAGTTTTGATCTCGGCTTGAGTGAGTCGGCGCATGCCAAGTTCTTGGAAGCGTTGCAGCGCCGAGTATCGCGCGAACCGCTCCAGCACATCACTGGGTCCGCTGCATTTTTGGACTTCGAGGTCTCGGTTGGTCCTGGAGTGTTTATCCCAAGACCAGAAACCGAGGTTTTGGTCGGGGTCAGCCTTGATCTAATAAGGGACAAGCCAAGCCCTCGAGTCTTAGAGGTTGGATCTGGCTCAGGAATTATCTCGATAGCGATTTCCAGGGCCAGAGCGGATGCCGACGTCTTGGCTCTCGAGGCTTCTGCCGAGGCCATTCCCTACCTGAGAAAAAATCTTGCGTCGCTGGCTCCGGCGGTTGTACTTCGCGAGGGTGTTTTTCCCGATGCTGCTTTTGATTTGATGGGAAGTTTGGATCTGTTGGTTTCGAACCCTCCATATATCCCGGAGAGTGCAATACCTCTGGATCCAGAGGTTTATCTCCACGATCCAAAGCTGGCTCTCTACTCGGGGGAGGATGGCCTAGACCTGATCAGGGATCTTGTGAGCATTGGTCATGAACTTTTAGTTGATGGCGGAGCCATTGCTTTGGAGCACGCCGACGGACAGTCTGATGCCATCGTTGAATTACTATTGGCGCAAGGGTTCAAAGAAGTCATGGCCCATAAAGATTTGACTGACAGATTTAGAACTATCAGCGCAAGAAAGTAGAGCCGAGAATGCAGAAGATTTACGACTGCTCAGTCGATGTTGAACTTCTCGGTGGCTTTCGCCAGGCCAAGGTTGCCCTGGATCGCTCAGAGGTAGTCGTCATCCCAACCGACACTGTTTACGGCCTTGCTGCAGATGCATTTAGCGTCAAGGGTGTTGAGCAGTTACTTGCCCTCAAGGGGCGCGACCGCACCTCGCCACCACCTGTTTTGATCCCAAAGGTCGAGACCATGTCGGCACTTGCAACTGATCTGCCGCTGATCGCAAATCAATTGGCTGCAGCCTTCTGGCCCGGTGCACTGACAATGGTCCTCAAGGCTCAGCTCTCGCTGGATTGGGATCTGGGAGACACCAGGGGAACCGTTGCTCTCAGAGTCCCGGATCACAAAATCACCCTTGCGCTATTGGAAGATGTCGGCCCACTGGCGGTATCGAGTGCGAATCTGACTGGAGAGCCTGCTGCCGTGACCGCCCAGCAGGCCGCGGAGTATTTCAAGGAAAAGGTTCCGGTTTACCTGGATGCTGGCTCGAGCCCCAAGGGCGAAGCCTCCACAATTTTGGACCTATCTCAGGTTAGAGACGGTCAGCCAATTCGCGTCTTGAGAAAGGGCGCCATTTCACTGGAGCGCATTCGCTCGGTGATTGGTGATGCACAGCTGCAGGTCGACTAAGTGCGCGCCTACCTTCTGGTATTACTGCTCTCAGCCGTAGTCACCTACCTGGCTACTTGGGCAGTGCGCTATTTGGCCAGAAGGTACAACATCCACCCAGCAATTCGTGAACGCGATGTCCACAAGTCACCAATTCCTCGCATCGGTGGTGTGGGGATGTTCTTTGGTTTGGTGGCAGGTGTTGCGGCTGCCGGCAGTTTTGGTTGGTTCGAGAGTCTGTTTCTGGATCCTGGACCGATTTGGGCAATTGTTGGTGCCAGTGGATTGATCATCGTCATCGGACTATTGGATGACCTGATCGAACTGGATTGGACCGCCAAAATGGGTGGTCAGATGGCGGCGGCCTGGATTCTGGCCTCGTCTGGAATTCAGATTGTTTCGCTACCGATTGGTGGCCTCACTGTCGGCTCCTTCGGAGTCTCGCTCGCCGTCACCATGTTTGTGGTCGTACTGGTTATGAATGCGGTTAATTTCATTGACGGACTGGATGGTTTGGCCGCTGGCGTAGTCGGCATTGGAACGCTGAGCTTTTTTGTCTACACCTATGTTTTGGCACAGCAGACTTCGCCAACCAACTACTTTTCGACCGCCGGTCTGCTCTCGGCAATTGTGCTGGGGATGGTTGTTGGATTCCTACCCCACAACTTCCGTCCAGCCAAGATTTTCATGGGTGACTCCGGTGCGATGCTGCTTGGGCTACTGATGGCCACCAGCGCTATCACGGTTACGGGCAACATCGATCCGGCAACTGTGACCAATAGCGATCTACTTCCAGCCCTGATCCCGCTGGCGCTTCCCGTGATGATTTTGATTTTGCCGCTCTTAGATCTCTTCTTCGCTGTTGTCAGAAGGCTTAGGCGCGGGCAATCCCCGTTCGCTGCGGACAAAGAACACATTCACCACCAGCTTCAGGACATCGGACACTCACACGCTGGAGCAGTTTGGGTTTTCTATCATTGGACCGCACTGGTTTCGACCACGCTGCTTCTACTGTTTTGGTTTGAAACCGGCCCGGTGTTGGTGCTTTTCGGAGCCTGGTTGATTGCGGCATTGATTCATACCTACCTACCTGTGTTGAAACGAATTCGCAAAATCAGAAAGGCACTCCGTGGCAAGTAAGTCTGCAGATCTCTACAGAAAAATGATTGCGCTAAGCGCGGTATTGATGCTGGTTATCGGTCTTTTTGGATCGGTAATTGGACTATTGATAGCGGGGATCGATGGTGTCTACTCCGCATTGATAGGAGCCTTAGTCAGTGCAGTGTTCTCAATGCTCACGATTCTCAGCGTTTGGTTTGGATCAAAGCTCTCACTAACAGGCTTCTATGGGTTGGTGTTGGGAGGATGGCTTCTGAAAGTTGTGCTCTTTGCGATTGCACTTGGAACTCTTCAGAGAGCGGACTTCATCTCGGGCCCCGTTTTCTTCTTTGCTGTGGTCACTACCGTGCTGGGTGGATTGGCAATCGATGGCTGGGTGGTGCTGCGCGAGAGACAGGCCATTCTGGACTAATCTCGCCTATTTTTTCTCAAATCTAGAAAATGGGAACAAATCGTCTTATAAACTCATTGAAGAATCCCGAAACCCCGCGGTGTTTTTGCCGCCTGAGCCAGGAGAACGACCCTGTTTAGTGCGCTGAGCCTGATTGCGGCCGAAGAAGGCGGATTCCACCCGCCCAGCATCTACGAGTTCTATCCTGAAATCGTTGCTTTTGAGGGAACACCTTTCGCAATCAACCGAATCATGATGATTCGTTTGATTGTTATGACCGTACTCATCGTTCTTTTCTGGCTTTGGACCAGAAAGTTCAACCAGGCTGTCAAGGCTGGAAATGTTGTCCCAGGCCGCTTCCAGTTGCTTGGAGAACTCGCCCTGAACTTTGTTCGTAAGAACATTGCCCACGACCAGCTGGGCGAGAAAGACGGCGAGCGCTTCCTGCCGCTTCTCACGACCATCTTCTTCATGGTGTTGGGCATGAACATCACGGGAATCATCCCGTTTGCAAACATTGCGGGAACCTCGGTTATTGGTGTCCCGCTGGTACTTGCTCTGGCCGCCTACGTAACCTTCATTTATGCCGGAATCAAGCGTCACGGGCTCGGGTTTTTCAAGAGCGCAATGTTCCCATCCGGAGTACCTCCAGCTTTTTACGTAATGATCACTCCGATCGAGATTCTTTCGATCTTCATCCTGCGTCCGGTAACGCTGGCACTTCGTTTGTTGATGAACATGATTGCTGGCCACTTGCTATTGGTTCTATGTTTCTCGGCTACCCAGTTCTTCTTCTTTGAGGCAGATGGACTGTTCAAGCTGTTTGGAGCCGGAACACTGTTCTTTGGTTTCGCATTCACCGTCTTCGAGATTCTGGTTGCGGTGTTGCAGGCCTACGTATTCACACTTCTGACCACTGTCTACATTCAGTTGGCAATGGCAGACGAACACTAAGTCGACAACCGTCGATCTAAACCCCACGGAAGGAAATCAAGTGGACGCAGTAAACATCGCCGAGCTATCCGGCAACATCGCAGTAGTTGGCTACGGCCTCGCGGCAATTGGTGCCGGTATTGGTGTAGGTCTAGTTGTATCCAAGACCATCGAGTCAATCGCTCGTCAGCCAGAGCTAGCCGGCAAGCTACAGGTCACCATGTACCTTGGAATCGCATTTACCGAGGCCCTTGCACTGATCGGTCTTGCCACCCCATTCATCTTCAACTAAGCACAGGGCAATTTAGACCATGACTATTCAGATTCTTGCCGCTGCGGCAGCCGAGGAAGGCGCGACGCCTAACCCGCTGCTGCCTGCGGTCTATGACATCACCTGGTCGTCGGTTGTCTTTGTTGTCCTTCTGACCTTCTTCTGGTTCAAGGTTCTCCCTGGATTCAAGAAGATGCTGGACGAGCGCGCCAAGGCCATCGAGGGCCGTTTGGCAGACGCCGAAGCTGCCCAGAAGGCAGCGGAGGAGCGCACCGCAGCAGTTGAGGCAGAGCAGGAGAAGCTCAGGGCTGAGTCCTCATCTATTCGCGAGGAGGCACGCGCCGAAGGTGCTGCCATCCTGGCTGAGATGAAGGCACAGGCTTCGGCCGAGTCCGAGCGTCTAGCGCAGATCGCAAAGTCTGCTCTAGAGGCTGAGCGCGAGAGCGCCATGAATGCACTTCGCAACGAGGTTGGCGGGCTAGCTATTGAGCTTGCCTCTCGCATCGTTGCAGTGAAGCTGCAGGAGGATGCAATCGCTAACAAGGTCGTTGACGACTTCATTGCCGAGCTAGAAGCAAAGAAGGCCTAGAACCCATGGCATCCAGTACCAGAGCATCCAAGATTATCGCCGGCGAGAAGCTGGCAGCGCTTGGAGCGACCAACCTAACGACCGCCTTGGAGCTCTTCGCTGCAAGCAATGCCCTGCAGCAGAGCACTTCACTGCGCTCCATGCTTTCGGATCCTTCCGCCGAAGTTGCGGGCAAGGAGCAGGTCGTAAGACAGGTATTTGGTGCCAAGTTCACCGAGCAGACCGTGGGTCTACTCATCGAGCTATCGAAGTTGCGCTGGTCGGCTACTCGTGACCTACCCGCTGCCATGGAGCAGCTAGGGGTTCGGGTTGCCGCTCAGGGTGCAAACATCGACCAGCTTCAGGCCGAGCTCTTTGCGATCGAGCAGACTGCATCTTCAGATCACGAACTCGAATTGGCTCTCAGCTCAAACCGTGACTCTGAGGCTAAGCGAACCCTCGTCAGCAGGCTTTTTGCCGGCAAGGTTTCTGAGGCGGCTCTCGCACTAGCGCTTCAGGCCATCGACTCCTCCGCCTACAAGCGCTTTGCGCAGGTAGTAGGACAGTACGGCGTCTGGGTTGCAGAGTATGCAGGTGAGTTCGTAGCTCGCGTGCGTGTTGCTCGTGAGCTATCTGGCGATCAGCTAGCGCGTCTCGAGACTGCACTAAACGGCGTCTACGGCAAGAAGTTGCAGCTAAACGTTGATGTTGACCCAACCGTTATCGGTGGTATCCACGTTGCGGTTGCTGGCGAAGTCATCGACGCAACGGTTCTAACCAAAATTTCAAACGCAAGATTGCAACTGAGCTAGTTGCCAAACAAAAGAAGCAGAGGAAGCTAATGTCAGAGCTAAAGATCAGCCCGAATGAGATTCGGGATGCCCTGAAAGACTTCGTTTCGTCATACGAGCCTCAGAACTCGCAGAAGCAGGAAGTCGGTTACGTAATCGACGCTGCCGACGGTATTGCACACGTCGAGGGTCTACCTGGCGCGATGGCCAACGAGCTTCTGCGCTTCCAGGATGGCACCCTAGGTCTAGCACTGAACCTCGACGAGCGCGAGATCGGTGTGGTTGTGCTGGGTGAGTTCACCGGCATCGAAGAGGGTATGGAGGTCTACCGCACTGGTGAGGTTCTTTCAGTGCCAGTTGGTGACGCCTACCTAGGTCGCGTGGTCAACCCATTGGGTAACCCAATCGACGGTCTGGGCGAGATTCCATCCGAGGGTCGTCGTGCACTAGAGCTTCAGGCTCCTGGTGTTATGCAGCGTAAGTCGGTTCACGAGCCACTGCAGACCGGAATTAAGGCAATCGATGCCATGATTCCAATCGGTCGTGGACAGCGTCAGTTGATCATTGGTGACCGTCAGACCGGTAAGACCGCAATCGCAGTCGACACCATCATTAACCAGCGCGACAACTGGCTTTCTGGAGACCCAACCAAGCAGGTTCGCTGCATCTATGTAGCAATCGGCCAGAAGGGTTCAACCATTGCTGGCGTGAAGGCTGCCTTGGAGCAGGCTGGCGCTATGGAGTACACCACCATCGTGGCTTCTCCTGCATCAGACCCAGCAGGCTTCAAGTACCTAGCCCCTTACACCGGTAGCGCTATTGGTCAGCACTGGATGTACGGTGGCAAGCACGTCCTCATCATTTTCGATGACCTTTCCAAGCAGGCCGAGGCCTACCGTGCAGTATCGCTGCTACTTCGTCGTCCACCAGGACGTGAGGCCTACCCAGGTGACGTCTTCTACCTACACTCCCGTTTGCTAGAGCGCTGTGCAAAGCTCTCTGACGAAATGGGTGCCGGATCGATGACTGGACTTCCAATCATCGAGACCAAGGCAAACGACGTCTCTGCATACATCCCGACCAACGTGATTTCGATCACCGACGGCCAGATCTTCTTGCAGTCAGACCTATTCAATGCAAACCAGCGCCCTGCTATCGACGTAGGTATCTCGGTTTCTCGTGTTGGTGGTGCTGCTCAGCTAAAGAGCATCAAGGGTGTATCTGGAACTCTGAAGCTAGAGCTAGCTCAGTACCGTGCGCTTGAGGCATTCGCGATGTTTGCTTCCGACCTTGATGCCGCTTCTCGCAAGCAGCTAGAGCGTGGTGCACGCTTGACCGAGCTTCTAAAGCAGCCTCAGTACTCACCATTCCCAGTTGAAGAGCAGACCGTTTCGATCTGGGCCGGTACCACCGGCAAGCTTGATGATGTTGCAGTGCAGGATGTTCTCCGCTTCGAGCGCGAGTTCTTGGACTTCCTAAAGCGCAACTCCTCTGCTCTAAATGTCATTCGCGAGACCTCAAAGCTCGAGAAGGACACCATTGAGGAGCTGGAGAAGCAGCTGGAGCACTTCAAGAAGATGTTCTTGACTCACTCTGGTGAGCCACTGGTCAAGGTTGGTTCTGCATCTGTTGAGGCCGCATCTCCAGAGGAGATTGGCCAGGAGCAGATCGTAAAGCAGAAGCGCTAAGAAGGGTAAGGCAAGCTAATGGGAGCGCAACTTCGGGTCTATCGGCAGAAAATTAAGTCTGCCAAGACGACCAAGAAGATTACTCGCGCCATGGAGCTGATCTCGGCATCGAGAATCGCCAAGGCGCAGCAGCGCGTTGCTGCGTCGAGTCCTTATACCCGTGCGGTGACCCGTGCGGTTTCAGCTGTGGCTACCTACTCAAACGTTGACCACCCGCTGCTAACCGATAGCGGTAACCACCGCAGAACCGCAGTTGTGATCTTCACCTCTGACCGCGGTCTCGCCGGTGCGTTCTCGTCCTCAGTCCTCAAAGAGGCGGAGGCGGTAACCGCAATGCTTACCCAGCAGGGCAAGGAAGTCGTTTACTACCTGGTCGGTCGCAAGGCCGTTGGAAACTTCAGCTTCCGCCGCAAGTCCTTCATTCGCGAGTGGATCGGTGGCACTGACCTGCCACAGTTCGACACCGCACGTGAGATTGCTGCAGAACTGACCGAGGCATTCCTGAAGCCATACGAGAACGGGGGAATCGACGAGATTTATCTAGTCGGCAACCGTTTTGTCTCGATGATGGTTCAGGAGCCAGAGAAGATTCGTCTGCTGCCTCTCGAGGTAGTTGAGCAGGAAGCAGTTTCCTCTAGCGAGGTCTTCCCACTGTTTGAGTTTGAGCCAGAGGTTGAGCAGGTTCTGGATGCACTTCTCCCTGTTTACATCGAGAACCGCATCTTCAACGTCATGCTCCAGTCTGCTGCTGCCGAGCATGCTGCTCGTCAGAAGGCGATGAAGAGCGCGACCGACAACGCAGACAAACTGATTTTGAACTACACCCGCTTGGCAAACGCAGCCCGCCAGGCAGAAATTACCCAGCAGATTTCGGAGATTGTGGGTGGCGCTGACGCGCTGGCCACGGTTACCGAGGACTAAGAGAAAGAAAGCAAAATGGCCGAGAGCACCAAGACAGCAACGGGTCGTATCGCGCGAGTCACTGGTCCAGTTGTGGACATTGAGTTCCCGCACGACGCGATTCCTGAAATCTACAACGCCCTGACCACAGAGATCTCCTTCGGTGACCAGAAGTCAACTTTGACCCTAGAGGTTGCCCAGCACCTCGGTGATGACCTTGTGCGTGCCATTGCACTAAAGCCAACTGACGGCTTGGTTCGCGGTGGCATCGTTCACGACACCGGTGCTCCAATCTCGGTGCCAGTTGGTGATGTAACCAAGGGCAAGGTATTCAACGTAACCGGTGAGATCCTCAATGGTGAGCCTGGCCAGGTTGTCGAGGTCAAGGAGCGTTGGCCAATCCACCGCACCCCACCAGCCTTCGACCAGCTTGAGTCTAAGACTCAGATGTTCGAGACCGGTATCAAGGTCATCGACCTTCTAACCCCTTATGTTCAGGGTGGAAAGATCGGTCTATTCGGTGGCGCCGGTGTTGGTAAGACCGTTTTGATCCAGGAGATGATCTACCGCGTGGCAGAAAACCACGACGGTGTGTCGGTATTCGCCGGTGTTGGTGAGCGTACCCGTGAGGGTAACGACCTCATCGACGAGATGAAGGAGTCTGGTGTTATCGACAAGACCGCACTGGTCTTCGGTCAGATGGATGAGCCACCAGGAACTCGTCTTCGTGTAGCGCTATCCGCTTTGACCATGGCGGAGTACTTCCGCGATGTTCAGCAGCAGGACGTGCTTCTGTTTATTGACAACATCTTCCGCTTCACCCAGGCAGGTTCTGAGGTGTCCACTCTGCTCGGCCGCATGCCATCAGCCGTGGGTTACCAGCCAAACCTTGCTGATGAGATGGGTCTGCTACAGGAGCGCATCACATCCACCCGCGGTCACTCGATTACCTCACTGCAGGCGATCTATGTGCCAGCGGATGACTACACTGACCCAGCTCCAGCAACCACCTTCGCTCACTTGGACGCAACCACTGAGCTAAGCCGTGAGATTGCTGCCAAGGGTCTATACCCAGCTGTGGACCCACTAGCGTCGACCTCGAGAATTCTTGACCCTCGTTACATCTCGGCAGATCACTATGAGACTGCAACCCGAGTCAAGGCGATTCTGCAGAAGAACAAGGAACTGCAGGAGATCATCGCCATCTTGGGTGTCGAGGAGCTTTCCGAAGAGGACAAGATCACAGTTTCACGCGCTCGCCGCATCCAGCAGTTCTTGAGCCAGAACACCTACATGGCTACCAAGTTCACTGGTGTTGCCGGTTCAACCGTGCCACTGAAGGACACCATCGAGGGCTTCTCGATGATTGCCCGCGGTGACCTGGACCACATCCCAGAGCAGGCATTCTTCAACTGTGGTGGCATCGATGACGTCATGAAGGCATACGAGCGTATCCAGAAGGACCTTGGCTAATGTCACGCGAACTCAACGTTGATCTAGTAGCAGCAGACCGCCAGATCTGGTCGGGCTCTGCTACTCAGGTCATCGCTAAGACCTCTGTGGGTGAAATCGGTCTGCTTTCAGGTCACGAGCCAATGCTCGCTATCTTGATCCCAGGCCAGATTCGCATCACCACCGGTGAGGGCAAGGTCCTCACTGCGGAATGCGATGAGGGTGGCTTCCTCTCTCTAGAGAACAACAACCTCACCCTCGTGGTTAGAGACGCTCACCTAATCAACTAATGCTGATTCTGCTGCCGCCGTCGGAGACTAAGCGCTCCGGCGGCGTTGGCGTTTCTATTGATAAATCTGCGATCATCTGGGCCGCCTTAGATCCGGCTCGTGATCTCCTGATCGCAGAGATCACAAAGGTCTGTAACGATCCGGCTCTCGCTAAACGGGTATTTAAGCTTGGCCCCAAGAACGAAGCCGATTTAGAGGCGAATAAACGGCTCATGACTGCACCAACCATGGCTGCAATCGAGCGCTATGCGGGTGTGGTTTATGACGCCATCGACTATCAGACCCTGACGGAGTGCGCCAAAGCGCGTGTTCAGGAGCGGCTGTTTATCCAGTCGGCACTTTTTGGATTATTGCCCGCCACCGAACAGATTCCCTACTACCGCTTTTCCGCAGCTACCAAGCTGCCGGGTGTGAATCTCAAGGAGCTCTGGATTGAAGCTCATAAAGCCGTCTGGCCAAGGCTCACCAGGCCGATTTTGGACATGAGATCAAAGGCTTACGCCGAACTAAACCCCGTACCGGAGAGCCTCGAAAGCTATTCGGTTGATGTATTCGACCAATCCGGAAAAGCGTTGAATCACTTCAACAAAAAGGCCAAGGGGTTATTTGTCAGGTCTGCACTTGAAAACAATCTCGACACTATAGATGAGCTACCGGAAATTGCTAAAGCCGTCGGTCTCATTGCTGAGATAGACGGCTTTAGTGTGCGATTGATTACGCCCCAGGGTTTTTAGTCCTGCTTGGTTTCGGGCATGGGCTCAATCGCGTATGGCTCAGGAAGCTCAATCACTCCCTCAACCAAGGCGATAACTGCGTCAAACCAGCCTTGGTCATTCTTGAGAATGTAACCGGGGACCAACCATGCCCCACCTGATTTGTCATAGATCATCAAAAGGGTTGACTCTGAGCCTGTTAGCTTCAAGGTAACCTTCTGAGGCTTGATCTCCACCTGATCCTCGTCCGAGGTCGCGGGAGCATCCTTGGTGATTTCCTCAGGGGCGGGTTCAACGGCTGGCATGGTGACCGCGTCTGCGGTTCTCATGTTTGGACTGTATTGATTCCAAATCGAGCTCGACGGGGATCCAAACCAGCGACCGTCCTTGATACGGGTTGCTGCCTCTTTGGCAGAAACGGTGTTGAAATCACCACGTGCTTGAGGTTTAGCAAAGTGTCCAGAGACATTCGACAGGTTGCCGGCACCGTCGTAGTTGACCCACCACTCCAAAGCAGTGTCTTGGCCATCAACCTGAACGCTCGCGATTGCGCTTGCACCCCATTCGCTGCGGTCCACGCGAATGCGCTCTTTGGTAATGCCGAGACCGAAGGTCTCAAACAACTCAAGAGCCTCAGTTCTGATCTTCTCCTCGGACGGAATCAGCTCAGGAGTTGCGATTGGCTCACAGCTTTCATAGCTGGTGCCATCCTCGAGTGTCACGGTCTTGTTCTCACACTTATACGAGTTTGGATCCCAGGCGTTGAAGTAGAAGTTTCCGGTTCCAGCCCAAGTGACACTGACTTGACGCTCGGGTTTGCCAATTGAAAAGGTGGGGTATTCCTTGGAGGACCATTCCTCCTCGCGAATCTCGCCTTCAATCCCGAAGTAGTCGGCCAGCTGCTGAAGTCTTTCCTTTACGTCGCCCTCCAGCACCAGTTGGTAAACGGAGCCACGACCAGTTTCGTCGGAGAGAGCGGTGACGTCGTAGTCATACTCGATCCAAACCGGAGCAATCATCTTCATGCCTGTATCAATAGCATCGCCTGCAACCGCGCTTTCCGCTCTGCCAGCAGGCGCGTTTGCCATTTGGATAAGAGGCTGCTGTGGGGTGGCAATTCCAACCACCAAGGCCAGCGCTGACACGGCGGCAATTGACCCACCCGAAAGTAGACCGAGCCTAAGTCTGGTGGAAATCGGTCCGCGAGCCGGCTTGGTAAGAGGTGCCTGGGCAACAAGCCCCTCGTTTAGCAAGATGCTGGGATCGGCTGGATCTGCTTTTTGAAGTCGGGCCTTTAGGTCATCAAAGTTTTCATTCATGACTAATCAACTGTCCCGTCGTGCTCTTTATTTTCAGCCTCTAACAAAGTTTTCAGTTTCTGCTTGGCGCGGGTTAGGCGAATTGCTGCCGCATTCTCTGTGATCTCCATTGCTAGGGCGATCTCTTTGTTGGAAAGTCCCTCATAGGCCCAGAGTGAAATCAGTTCTCGCTCAAGCATCTGCAGTCTGTCCCAGGCGTTGGCAAGTGTGGAGTCCGCCAAGGCAATGGATTCTGCGCTTGGCGCGGCTTCTGGCCTTGCGATCAAGAGCTCAATTCGAGCTCGGTTGTTTGCTTTTTTGCGGTGATTTGAAATCAGGTATCGAGCCGTTTTATAGAGCCATGGCAGCTCATACCCCTTTGGGATTGAGCCGCGCTTGCCCCAAGCGATCGAGAACAGCTCTGCCGCCAGATCCTCGACTGCCTCAGGCTCCACTCGTCGAGTCAAAAACCTAGATACCTCAGGCATGTGGGCGCGAAACAGGGTATTGAATTGCTCCGGGGTCATTAGTCCTCCTGAGCTAGTTATGTCCTAAGCCTAGGAATCTTTTCGGATTCTCCTGAAGCAATTTGGCGCGTGGTCGTGAATCATGCCGGTGGATTGCATCAGCGCATACATTGTGGTGCTGCCCACAAACTTGAACCCCAGTTTGCGTAAGTGTGAACTCAGTGCATCTGACTCAAGGCTGGTTGCTCGCCAGGCAAAGTCAGTTTCGTTTGTCAGAGGATCGCTCGGAGCAAACTGCCATAGCTCTTTCTTTAGATCCAAACCCTTATCCTGCACCAGCTTGGCGTTGTGAATCGTGGCCTCTATCTTGGCGCGATTGCGAATGATGCGCTCATCCAGCATTAGGGTCGAAACCTTCTGCTGGTCAAAGCCGGCGACGGTCTCAATCTCGAATCCTTCGAATGCCGATCGAAATCCCTCGCGTCTTTTCAAAATGGTTAGCCAGCTAAGTCCTGCCTGAAACCCTTCCAGGGCAATCGCCTCGAACAAGTCCTTCTGGCCGGTCGCCCTGTTGCCCCACTCCTGGTCGTGGTAGTCGATGTAAATCTGATCATCGTTTACCCAGACGCAGCGCTCTTTGCCGTCTGGATGCAATCTGGTGTGGCTCAATGCTTGATTCCCTCCAGATGCAAAAGCTTGGACTTGGTTTCTAGGCCACCGGTTGCGGAGTAACCGGTTAGCCTTCCAGAGGAACCCATAACTCTGTGACAGGGCACAATGATCGGAACAGGGTTAGACCCCACGGCTCCACCAACTGCCCTGGCGGCCATCGGCTTTGAGACCGAATGTGCGATTTCTCCGTATGAGCGGGTGGCGCCAAAAGGTATCTCCAGCAACTCGATCCAAATTCTTTTTTGAAAATCAGTTCCCATCAGATCAAGGGGCAGGTCAAATACTTGCCGCTTACCCTGGAAATACTCATTCAGCTGCTTGCAGGCAAGATCGGAAATCTCTTTTGCTTTGCTGGAGTTCGAGAACTCTTTGCGGTTGTCAGCATGCGCCAGAATCTCAAGATGGGAGACACCCTTTTCGGTGGAGCCAACTGCAATCCTTCCGATGGGGGAGTCGGTGACCACTAACGCTTCAAGAATCATGTGATTAGTATGGCGCTTCATTTCCGGGGCTGAGATTGCTGATCATGGATTGTGAATAAGTTATGCACAGCAGGGCGGATGCCTGAGTCTTCAGTCTCAATCAGCGCTTGACTCACCTGCATGAACATGCTTTTCGTGCTGCCCTCGGTTGGCTACGGTCTATACCTTTTTGCCACCACCGGGTCACCAATTCTTCTAGTCATGAGCGCACTCACGGTTGCTATCTACTCTCTAGTAGCTACCCAACGAGAACTTGACCCGAAGGAGCAAGTCAGCGTTCGGGAGAATCGCGTCTACTTGGGAGATCGCAGGCTGAGTCTCTTTCCATGGCTTTGGGGTAAGAAGGTCAGGGACGCGGTTTATCAAACCTTGGTCAAGCCGGATGCTCCTACAGCTCTTGTGCCGCAGCTGCAACCCGGGCAGCTGTTTGACTTGCATCAGCAGTTGATGTTCGAGATTGAACCAGATCAACGAAACCCACACCTGATCATCATCGGCAGAAGCGGATCGGGAAAGACTGAACTTTTGAAGTGGCTCCTCGGCGCTCGCGAAAACTACTTCTTGATCGATTTCAAGGGGGGTGTTGATTTTGCGCTGCTGGATAAGTCTCGCCTCTTCACTCAGCACCAAGTGGCCGAGGCGATCGAGCTAATCGAAGGGCTAATTCGCAGTCGGGAAGCAGCCTTACCGGGGGAGCCTGTATGGGTTGTAGTGGATGAACTTGGAGAGCTAATCCGCTCGAGCCAGCTGATGACTCATCTTGAAAGCATTGCCAGCAAAGGGCGCGGCCTGGGAATCCACCTAATCCTGGTCAATCAAACCATGACAGGAATCCCCAGGACCATTTGGGCCAATTGCTCTCACCGTGTGGTGCTAAGTGCAGACGCGGTAGATCGAGTTCAGCTTGGATTCGGCGCAACTACAACTATCGAGCAAAAACCTGACCTGATCTGCGGCGAGTACCGCACAGATCAGGTCAAAGTCTTTGGTTTCCCGATTCCTAGAGCTTCTTCCAAGCCTTCTCAAGAAGCGGACGAAGAATCTGCTCCATTTGCTCAAACTCTTGAGGACCGCAGGTCAGTGGTGGAGCTAGCTGAACAACCGCATCTCCACGATCATCTGCTCGGGCGTAGAGTCCAGCCTTATACATGGCCGGATTGAGGTAGCCGCGAAGAATTCGCTCGCGTTGATCCGGGGTTAGTCGCTGCATGGTTGTTTTATCGCTGACAAGCTCAATTGCGAAGAAGTAGCCATCGCCTCTGACGTCACCGACAATCGGTAGGTCCTTCAGCTTTTCCAACGTCTTGCGGAAGATGGGGGAGTTGGTCCGAACGTTGTCTACTAGCTTCTCGCGATCGTAGATGTCTAGGTTTGCTAGGGCCACTGCGCAAGCTACCGGGTGAGCGGCGAAGGTGTAGCCGTGCGGGAAGGTTGTTACACCGTGGGTAAATGGTTCGAAGAACTTATCCTTCATAAAGAGTGCACCTAGAGGTTGGGCACCTGAGGTGATGGCCTTCGCGGTGATCATCATGTCTGGCTCGATGCCGTAGCGCTGGCAACCAAACATTTCGCCAGTGCGGCCGTAACCGGTGATGGTCTCATCAGCAACCAAGACCACATCGTACTTATCGCAGATCTCGCGAACTCGCTTGAAGTAGGCCGGGTGTGCGGTGATGCAGCCACCAGAGTTCTGAATTGGCTCGACGTAGAAGGCCGCCACCGTGTCAGGGCCCTCAAATAGGATCGCTTCCTCGATGCGGTTAGCAGCCCAAATGCCGAATTCCTCTTCAGACTTGAAGCCCTCGGGGGCTCTAAACCAGTTGGTGTTTGGCACTCGGAATGTGGAAGGGACCAGGGGTTCAAAAGCCTGTTTCATGGCCGCGATACCGGTAATCGATAGCGCTCCATGGCTGGTTCCGTGGTAGGCGGTCATGCGTGAGATGACCTTGGTCTTGGTGGGTTTGCCGGTTAGTTTGAAGTACTGCTTGGCAATCTTCCAAGCACTCTCAACGGCCTCGCCACCACCGGTGGTGAAGAAGATTCGAGTCAGGTCTTTCGGTGCATAAGAAACCAGTCGTTCAGCGAGTTCAACCGCACGCGGGTGGGCGTAGCCCCAGAGCGGCATGAAATCCAGTTCCAGCATTTGCTTGGCTGCCGCTTCTGCCAACTCCTTGCGTCCGTGGCCCGCGTTCACCGCAAAAAGACCAGAGAGGCCATCGATTACCTTGTGGCCCTTGGTGTCCCAGAGATAGATACCCTCACCCTTTTGGATGATGTTCATGTCATTGTCTTGGAAGGTGGAGTGTCTGGTGAAGTGCATCCACAGGTGATCCTTGGCCGAGCGCTGGAGCATGGCATCGGTTGGGGTTTCTCCTCGTGTCATTGCGTCGAAAAGCGGCAGTCCGTCGGACTTTGACTTCTTCTTGTCCGACTTTCCAAACAGGGCGGCGATTGGGTTGGACTTTGGCTTCTTCGGTGCCATTTTTATCTTCTTCTTACTTGTTGGTTTCTGGGCTCATCATCGAGTTCCCCAGTTGTAGAACTGCTTGTGAAGTTTTAGGTAAACGAAAGTCTCTGCTGAAACTACACCCGGCAGTAGGCGAATGTTGGAATTGAGTAGGTTGATCAGATCCTCGTCATCCTCACAGACGACCTCGACCAAGATGTCGAAGCCACCCGCGGTCAACACCACATAATCAACCTGAGGAATGTCGGCCAGTGCCTGAGCGACCTTGTTTACATCCCCGGTGCACTTCACTCCAACCATGGCCTGGCGAGAGAAGCCCAAACGCATGGGGTCTGTCACTGCAACAATCTGCATGACTCCCGACTCGTTGAGTTTCTGCACTCGCTGCCTGACGGCCGCCTCGCTTAGGCCCACCACCTTGCCGATTTCGGCATAGGACTTGCGGCCATCAATCTGCAACTGCTCGACGATTTGTTTCGAAACCTCATCGAGCTGAGAGTGGCGCGTGCGCAACATTCTTGTCATGAGCTTGAGTATGCCAACCTGATGAACAAAGCCCAAGCAATTCCGCATAATTGTGATGAATTTGCGACGAAATCCATTGAATTTTTTGATTTCACTTCGGAAATGGTTAGAGCAGGTTTAGAGTCTAGATATTCCAACTCGATGAGGAGTAACGCAGTGTCAGTTAGGCAGTTGAAGAACTTTGTTGGCGGAGAATACGTATCCCCAGAGACAGACAAAGTAAGCGATGTAATCAATCCCGCCACCGGCGAAACCTATGCCCACGCCGCGGTCTCCTCTGCTCAGGATGTGAACAAGGCATACGAGGTTGCACAAAAGGCGTTTGAAGAGTGGTCTCAGACCACCCCAAGTGAGCGACAGCTGGCTCTATTCCGAATCGCTGATGCGCTAGAGGCCAGGGCTCAGGAAGCCGCTGATGTTGAGAGCGAGAACACCGGTAAGCCCCGTGGCACCCTGGTCGACTACGAGATCATGCCTTCGGTTGACCAGATTCGTTTCTTTGCTGGTGCCGCCAGAAACCTAGAGGGCCGTGCCACTGCCGAATACCTGCGCGATCACACCTCTTCCATCCGTCGTGAGCCAATCGGCGTGATTGGTCAGGTAACCCCCTGGAACTACCCGCTAAACATGGCGACCTGGAAATTTGCTCCTGCGATTGCTGCCGGAAACACCATCGTCCTAAAGCCTTCCGACACCACCCCAGCTTCGACTCTTTTGCTTGCTGAAATCGCAAGCGAGTTTTTGCCAGCGGGTGTTTTCAACGTAGTCACCGGTGATCGAGACACCGGTCGAGCGATGGTTGAAAACCGCATTCCTCAGATGGTGTCGATCACCGGTTCAGTTCGTGCCGGCATGGAGGTTGCAAAGAGCGCGTCCGCCGACCTAAAGCGCGTCCACCTCGAGCTAGGTGGTAAGGCGCCGGTAATCGTGTTCGACGATGCTGACTTTGAAAAGGCTGCTGCCGGAATTGTCGCTGCCGGATTCTTCAACGCCGGTCAAGACTGCACCGCAGCAACCCGACTACTGGTGCACGAGAACGCCTATGACAAGTTCATGTCGGCACTTATTGCCGAGGTAAAGGCAAACGCCAAGGTTGGTATGCCATCAGAGGATGGCATCTTGTTTGGACCAGTTAACAATGCCAACCAGCTGGTTAGGGTCAAGGGCTTCATTGATCGACTCCCTGACCACGCCAAGATCGAGCACGGTGGTAACCAGTTGCCTGGATCCGGATACTTCCTAGAGCCAACCGTTCTATCTGGCTTCAAGCAGGACGACGAGCACATCCAAGAGGAGATCTTTGGCCCGGTAATCACCGTCCAGAAGTTCTCTTCTGACGAGCAGGCACTGAAGTGGGCGAACGATGTTCGCTACGGTTTGGCATCTTCGGTTTGGACCTCGAACCACACCCGTGCGATGCGCTTTGCCAAGTACCTAGACTTCGGTGCAGTTTGGATCAACACCCACATTCCTCTGGTTGCAGAAATGCCTCACGGTGGCTTCAAGCACTCGGGTTACGGCAAGGATCTCTCGCACTACGGTTTCGAGGATTACACCCGCGTCAAGCACGTGATGAGCTACATCGGAGACTGAAGGTAAAAAATAGATTTCGGGGTCCAAATTTAGGTTTTTGTGTGACAAACTTTCCCTTGTTCCACGAAGCCGTTGGGTTTCGAGAAGTTGGTTGGCGGTAACGCCCGATTAATAGGAGACAAGTAATGAAGCGTGGACTTCCTGAAGACCCAATGATGCGCCAGCTGGTTGAAATGGCTAGGCAGAAAATGATCTCCCGCCGTGCGGCTCTTTTGGGTCTAGGTGGAACCGCAGCTGCACTGAGCCTGGCTTCCTGTGCTCCAGCTTCTTCAACTCTTACTCCTGCAGAAGACCTATCCGACTCTGAGAAGGTTTTGGTTTGGCACAACTGGCCGCTCTACATGGATGGCGAGGACGACGGTTCTTACCCAACCCTAAACCGCTTCATGGACCAGACCGGCATCACTGTCGAGTACATGATGGAAATCGATGACAACGACACCTGGTATGCCAAGGTCAAGGACCAGCTGGCTCTTGGTGCAGACCCAGGCTTCGACGTAGCTTGCCCAACCAACTGGTTGGTAAACCGCATGATCGCGCTTGGCTACCTCCAGACCATGGACAACGCCAACATGCCAAACAAGGTTGCAAACCTCGCACCGGCTTACCTCGGTGACGACAACGACCCAGACCGCGTACTCTCGGTTCCTTACCAGGGCATCATCGGCGGCATCGTTTACAACAAGAAGATGTACAAGGAGGCAACCGGCAAGGATGCCCCAACCTCACTAGCCGATGTTTGGGCTCCAGAGCTCAAGGGCCGTGTTGGTCTAATCTCTGAGATGCGTGACTCCGTTGGTCTGACTCTGCTCAGCCAGGGTGTGGACATCAAGGACCCAGCATCCCTAACCGAGGACGCATTCAATGAGGCTGTTGACTTCATCGCAGCTCAGGTTTCCTCCGGCCAGATCTTCAACATCAAGGGCAACTCCTACGGTGAAGACCTTGCTAACGGCAACATCATCGTGGCCCTTGCCTGGTCCGGTGACACCACCATCCTCAACTACGAGGTTGGCGAGGACCGCTTCGGATTCGTAGTTCCAGACACTGGTTCTACCATCTCCTCTGACTCTTTCGTTATCCCAATGGGCTCCCAGCACAAGAAGAACGCTGAAGCTCTAATCAACTACTACTACGACCCAGTGAACGCTGCTGAGTTGGCCGCTTACGTGAACTACGTAACTCCAGTAGTTGGTGCCAAGGAAGAGATGATGAAGACCGACCCTGAGTTGGCCGAGAACCCACTGATCTTCCCATCGGAGGAGTTCCTAGCCAACGTGCACGCCTTCCGCCCACTAACTGGCCAGGAAGAGCAGCGCTTTGCGACCAAGTGGCAAAACTTGCTACTAGGCGCATAGGTGGCAGAGCAGTTTGTTGCTCGAGGGCAAGATCTCGAGCTAGTCGGTATTCGTAAAGAGTTCCCGGGCTTCACGGCTATTGAGAACCTAGACCTGAAGATTCCTGCGGGAGAGTTCTTTGCTCTGCTGGGTCCATCAGGTTGTGGTAAGACCACGACGTTGAGAATCATCGCTGGTCTTGAGGAGCCAACCGTTGGCAAGGTTTTGATTGGTGGCAAAGATGTCACGGCTTCAAAGCCTCACCAGCGTCCGGTGAACACCGTGTTCCAAAGCTACGCTCTCTTCCCTCACATGAGCGTGTTGGAGAATGTGGCATTCGGTCTACGTCAGCGAAAGATTGATGAGCCGCTACCTAAGGCCACCAAGGCACTTGAGCTGGTAGAACTTGAACACCTTGCAAACCGCAAGCCGCAGCAACTCTCCGGTGGTCAGCAGCAGCGTGTTGCGCTGGCGAGAGCATTGGTCAACCGCCCAGCACTGCTGCTGCTAGATGAGCCACTTGGTGCACTAGATCTCAAGCTTCGTCGTCAGATGCAGGTTGAGTTAAAGGCAATCCAGATGGAAGTCGGACTGACCTTCTTGCACGTTACCCACGACCAGGAAGAGGCCATGGACATGGCCGACACCGTCGCGGTTATGAACCAGGGTCGCATTGAGCAGATGGGTGCTCCAGAGGCGCTTTACGACCGCCCAAAGACCGCCTTTGTAGCCAGATTCTTGGGCCAGTCCAACATCTTTGTTGGAGAGGTGATTGAGAACACCGACAACGTCGTGGCTATCAACGTAAACGGTCAGCGCATCGCCACTCCGAAGCTTCGTGCTGAGAAGCACGAGGGCAAGATTGCTATTGGTGTCAGACCAGAGAAGGCAACCTTCCACGAGGTAAAGCCGGAACTTGGTAGCGAGCACAACCTGGTTGGTCCGGGTGAGATCATCGACATCCGATTCACTGGAGTTTCAAACCAGTACCTAATCGATGTTCCAGGATTTGGTGACATCACCGTCTTTGCTCAAAACGTTGGTAAGTCTCCAGTTGTAGAGCTGGGAGCGAATGTTTGGGTGAGCTGGAAGGTCGAGCACAGCTTTGGTCTAAGCGATCTGCCAACCAAGGCAGATAACGACGAGATCTAAGCCATGGCATTCGTAGCACTTGGCCAAGGAGGCGCAAAGTCTGCGGCTCCGGTGAAAAGCTCCAGCAAGGTAGCTTTCATCCTGCTTGCCCCGGGCATGATCTACCTCGGTCTGTTCTTCCTGACTCCGCTAGTCTCCCTCGTCATCACCTCATTGAAGACAGCGAGCATGACCGGTGTTATTGGCATGTACGACTACGGTTTTGAGCCGGGGAACTACGCCTACGCGATCTCTCAGTACGGGCCACAGATCATTCGATCCTTCGGCTATGCAATCGTCGCCACCATTTTGGCCTTGATGATCAGCTACCCGATTGCCTATTTCATTGGAGTCAAGGCGAGAAACAAGCCGGTGCTACAGGCGCTCCTTTTGACCCTGGTAATTGCTCCGTTCTTCATTTCGTTCCTGCTCAGGACCTTCGCTTGGAAGCAGATCTTTTCGAACGAGTCGCCAATTACGCAGTTCCTACAACAGATTGGTCTGTTAGGTTCTAGCGACTACATCATCGGCTCATCATTTGCGGTGATCTTTGGTTTGACCTACAACTTCATTCCATTCATGACGCTACCGATCTACACCTCGCTTGAACGTCTAGATGTCAGGTTGGTAGAGGCTGGTTCTGACCTGTATGCGTCACCTGCAAAGACCTTCTGGAAGATCACCTTCCCACTGTCGATGCCGGGTGTAATCTCGGGAACCCTGCTGACCTTCATTCCGATCTCCGGTGACTACGTAAACGCGTCCAGAGACTTCCTGGGTGGTTCAGACACCGCCATGATCGGCAACGTGGTTGAGGCCAACTTCTTCCGAATCCAGGACTACCCAACCGCATCTGCTCTCAGCGTGATGCTCATGGCCGCAATTGTGATCTTGGTCTCTGTGTACGTGAAGCGCTCGGGTACGGAGGATCTGCTATGAAACTCTCACTCGGTAAGTGGCTACTGCCAACCTATGTTGCGCTCGCCTTCATTTTCATGATGGTGCCAATTGCTTACACGTTTGTTTTCTCCTTCAACGAGGTTGAAAAATCGAACATCGCATGGAAGAGCTTCACCTTTGACAACTGGCTGAACGTCTGCGACAAGGCAGAGGTCTGCTCGGCCTTTGGTAACTCCATCGCGATTGCAGTCATCTCAACCTTGGTTTCCACTGCGCTTGGCACCGCCATTGCAATTGCTCTTGGTAGATACAAGTTCAAGGGTCGCTCAATTACCAACCTGCTCCTGTTCCTGCCAATGGCAACTCCAGAGGTCGTCATGGGTGCAGGACTGGCAGCACAGTTTTTGAACGTTGGTGTTGGCAAGGGCTTCTGGACCATCGTGGTTGCTCACGTCATGTTCACTCTGAGTTTCGTGGTGGTAACCGTCAAGGCTCGTGTTGCAACTTTGGATCCAAGACTCGAGGAGGCCGGTTCCGACCTCTATGGCAATCCTGCCTCGGTCTTTTGGAAGATTACCTTCCCGCTACTGCTGCCTGGAATCATGGCAGCAGCAATGCTGTCCTTCGCCCTGAGCTTCGATGACTTCATCATCACTCAGTTCAACTCAGGACCAGAGACCACGTTCCCGAAGTTCATCTACACCGCCGCTGCTCGAGGCATTCCTCCAGAAGCTAACGTGATCGGCTCGGCGGTATTCATCGTTGCAATCGCGATTGTGCTTATCGTGCAGTTGCGTTCGACTCTCAAGGCCAAAAAGCTAAGCAAGTAGTTCAAAAACTAAACCCCCGATTGAAATCAATCGGGGGTTTAGTTTTAGCTTGACTAGTTGTAAAGCGCTGCCACTGCCTCACGGAAGTGAGCGTGGTGGTGGGCGACGTCTTCCTCGTCGGTATAGGGAGACATCAGCGCCATGTTATGGAACGGTGTCATCAGGATTCCGCGGTTGATGGCGTGAAGCTGCAGATACTGCTGCAGTTCAAAGTCATCGGCATCCGCTGCCTCTCGACCATTCTTGGGCGCTGTAGAGCGGAAGCTGTATTCGCCGCGGCAGCCAATGCGCGATACCTGCCATGGGAGCTGGTATTCGTCGATCACGTCCTGGACGTTCTTGACCCACAGCTCAGCTAGCGCTTCCATTTTCTCGAAAGCCTTAGGAGTCAAAACCTGCTCAAGAGTGGCGCGAACTGCAGCCATGGAGAGAGCGTTTCCGGCAAGTGTCCCGCCGACGCCACCGATGTCGATGCTCTCAAGGTGCATCGAGGATTCGATGCGAAGAGCTAGCTCGTTGGTGAGGCCATAGGCACCGACTGGTACTCCACCACCAATTGTCTTGCCGAGCACAACTGCATCAGGGTTCAGGCCATACTTAGCGGTCATTCCGCCGACGCCGGCTGAAAGGGTGTGGGTCTCATCCAAGATCCAAATCACGTCATACTTCAGGCACAGCTCCTCCATGCCCTTGAGGTAGTCAGGATCCGGGAGCACGATGCCGATGTTGGTGAGGGCTGGCTCCATGAGCATTGCTGCAACCTCACCGGTTGCAAATGCTCGTTCGGCAGCCTCAAGGTCATTGAAAGGGATCACAACGGTGGTCTGCTTCAGATCGATTGGCTTACCGACGTTGTCACGTCTTGGAACCGTGTTTCCCTCATCGTCCATGACTGCGAAAGTCTCATCCACGGTGCCGTGATAGCAGTAGTCGTGCACTGCAATCTTTTGTCTGCCGGTCACGTGACGCGAGTAGCGCAGCATGTGACGGTTGGCATCGGTCGCACTTAGGGTGAACTGCCACTTGGTCAGTCCAAAACGCTCGCTGAGGATTGCACCGTTATAGGCGGCGTCCTCGGTCGGGAGCATAAATGTTGAACCCCGAGCGATCTGCTTCTGCACTGCCTTGACAGTTGGGTCGGGAGCGTGTCCCGACATAGCGCCCGTGTCACCCAGGCAGAAGTCGGTGTACATGAGTCCATCAACATCTGTGAAGTGAGAGCCCTTGGCGTGCTCTACGTAAATTGGATATGGTCCGGGCCACTTCGACATCCAAATCATTGGCACACCACTTAGAAGCGGCTCAGCAGCCGTTTCATAAAGCTCGCGTGAGCGAGGGTGGGTCGAAATGTAGCGGTTTAGTTCTTCTCTGAAGAGGTTGTCTAGGCGCTCTCTGTCGCCGTAGGCCTGCACGATGAATCACCTTCGATTCTAGGTTTTGTAACTAGTGAGCAGATTTTGCTCACTAGCCACAATAAGTGAAGACCTAGAGCTTTGCCAAACCGGCAGCCAACACATCGAGCGCATCTTCCAGCAGCTCATTGGTGATTGCCAGTGGTGGCAGGAAGCGGATTACGTTGTTGTAGGTTCCCGCATTCAGGATCAGTACACCGTTTGAGTGGCAGTGCTTCACAAGCTCCTCGACCGCCTTGGCGTTCGGAGTCTTGGTGCCAGCCTCCACAAACTCAATCGCAATCATTGCGCCCTTGCCGCGGACATCACCGATGATTGGGTATTGAGCCTGCAGTGCAGTCAGCCTGGCAGTAAGCAGCTCGCCAATTTCTAGAGCGCGCTCAAGCCAGCCACCCTCTTCAATCTGCTCCAGAACTGCAACACCTGCCGCAACCGCGGTTGGTGAGCCACCGAAGGTGCCACCGAGGCCACCGGCGTGGGCGGCGTCCATGATCTCTGCGCGGCCAACAACTCCAGAAAGTGGCATGCCGCCGGCAATACCCTTTGCGACGGTAATCAGGTCAGGCTCAAAGCCCTCTTCCCACTCGCTTGCAAACCACTTGCCGGTTCTTGCGATACCTGACTGAACTTCGTCAGCCACCATCACTATGCCGTTTGCTCGGCACCAGGCGGAGAGGGTTCTCAGGAAGCCTGGGGCTGGAACGATGAATCCACCTTCACCCTGAATTGGCTCAATAAAGACTGCTGCTAGCTGACCAGCTCCAACACGCTTCTCCAGGTAGGTGATGGCGCGGGTTGCTGCCTCTTCACCGGTTAGTCCATCAGAGTCACGGAATGGGTAGCTCATTGGGGTGTGGTGCACGCTACCTGCCAGGGGGCCAAAGCCGGTGCCATACGGGTGGGCCTTGAAGTTCATAGACATGGTCAGGTTGGTGCGACCGTGGTAGGCGTGATCAAACACTGCAATCTCGGTGCGACCGGTTGCCTTGCGGGCAATCTTGACCGCATTCTCTACCGCCTCGGCACCCGAGTTGAAAAATGCTGCCTTCTTGGCAAAGTTTCCTGGAGCATGCTTGGTGATCAGCTCTGCCACGCGCACGTATGGCTCATACGGAGCGACAGTGAATAGGGTGTGGGTGAGCTTTGCAACCTGCTCCTGGACGGCTGCGACAACTCTCTCGTTGGTGTGACCAATGGTCACAACACCGATACCAGAACCCATGTCGATGAACTGGTTGCCATCAACATCTTTCAAAATCGCACCGTGAGCGCGATCAATGAAGACAGGCAGTGTGGTGCCGACACCAGCAGATACAACCTGCTTGCGGCGCTCTTGCATTTGGACGGAGATTGGACCTGGGATAGAAGTTGCCAGGATTCGCTTTTGCTCTAGGCTCATGCCCCAAGTTTAAGCCCACTAACCTTGCTCCTAGCTCACAAATAGCTGGGGAGTTTTTGCAAGATGAGAAAAGTCTTAGTGCTCGGTTCCACGGGGTCGATTGGCACCCAGGCCCTTGAGGTCATTGCAGCAAACCCAGAGCGCTTTCAATTGGTTGGACTCTCAGCTCATTCGAACAGAGATCTGCTGGCTCAGCAGCAGCGAAATTTTGGTCTTTCAGATTCTCAGGTGGGGCTTGGGCCGAAGGTTGCAGCACAGCTCGCCATGGAAAGTGATGCCGAAGTTGTGGTCAACGGCATTACCGGATCCGCTGGTCTCGAAGCTACTTTGAACACACTGCGAGCCGGGAAAACTTTGGCGCTTGCGAACAAGGAGTCCTTAATCGTCGGTGGTCCGCTTGTTAAGTCGCTCGCGAGACCCGGACAAATCGTGCCGGTTGACTCTGAGCACTCTGCGATTGCGCAATGTTTGCGCTCTGGCTCTAGTGCCGAGGTCAGAAAGCTAATCCTGACTGCATCTGGCGGACCGTTTCGTGGGCGGAGTCGAGCTGAGCTTGAGCACGTGACTCCAGCCGATGCCCTAAAGCACCCAACCTGGAATATGGGTCGAGTAGTAACGACAAACTCCGCTTCTTTGGTGAACAAGGGTCTTGAGCTAATCGAGGCCCACCTGCTTTTCGACATTCCGCTAGACCGAATCGATGTGACCGTTCACCCGCAGTCGGTTGTGCACTCGATGGTTGAGTTCATCGACGGATCGGTGATTGCGCAGTGCTCACCGCCTGACATGAAGTTGCCAATTGCACTTGGTATGAGTTGGCCCGAGCGAGTAGCAAACGTCTCCATCCCGGTCGATTGGACCAAATCACACAGCTGGCAGTTTGAGCCTTTGGATGAAGAGGTCTTTGGGGCTGTTCGACTCGCTCGAGAGGTGGGCCATGCGGGCCTTACC
>JACCDQ011982023.1_pt1 | contig 40756 bp, 56 predicted proteins | sample 7446031 | NCBI WGS metagenome assembly JACCDQ01 (sample SAMN15323442, study PRJNA562643) | freshwater metagenome | isolation source: river surface water | place: USA:Blue River Watershed | collected 2017-08-17 | reverse complement strand
GCGACACGTTCCTCTCCCGCGAGGTCTACAAATACCAGACCGGCACGGGCCAATACACCTCGGCCAATATCCCCGCTTTGGTCGATCAGCCCTATCCCCTGCACAACTGGGCAACCGCCTTTTTCCTCCCCATCGGCTACACGGAGTAACACCATGGCCCTCATCACCTCCATCCCCGGCGCCGATTTCAGCGGGTCCGGCCTGCCCAAGTTTGAGCGCTTGGTTTCCGGGTTTCCGGTGACCAACCTGCGCGGCCTCTATCTGTTTGAAGACGGCGCCAACGGTAGCACGATCACGACCGCGGTCGATAGCTCGGGCCTCGGCAACCATGCCGCGCTGGCCTCGGGCGGGGCTGGCGGCACCAAATCGGCGGAGGGCTTGGTGGGCACCAACAGCGCCAACCCCCCGGTTTTCAGCGCCCCCGGCATTTCGCTTGGCCAGGCCTTCACCGCCGTCATGGTGGCAAAGACCGACATGCCCGCCGATGTTCCCGGCACGGGCTTCCCGTGGTGGTGGCGCCCCTCCAGCGACATCGGGGCGGGGCTCGGGGATTCGCAGCTGGGCGGCGAGAAGATCGACATGAACCGTTCTGGGACTGGCCCCCTTAACGTCGGCTGGTTTCAGGCCGCGACCTGGGCCAGCTCTGGAGGCTCTCGTATCAGCATGGTCCATGCAAGTGAGGCTAAAACGTCATGGTTCGCAGCCGCGTTTTCGTTCAGCCCCTCGGCCAATCGCTACCGCATGGCGTTCGCTGGCATGACGCTGGAGGAGGTCGATGCGACCCTTGGCGCGGCCTCTGCGGCCAAGACCGGCAGCCACCTTTTCGGCGTGGGCCGCTGGGGCGCTTCGACCAACGAGCACCCCGGCAAAATGGCGCTGTTTGCGATCTACTCCGGCGCCAAGAGCCTGACCGACATGGCGGCGCTGGTCACTGCCGCCAAAGCTCGGGCCGCGCTGCGCGGCATTTCGGCGACCTGAAACCAAACATAGGAGAACGACCATGCCGCAGAACACGAATTTCGGCGTTGATTCCACGATCTACACCCTTCTGACCAATGCCGACGTAACGGCGGCGCGGGTCCAGAATACGAGCGGGGTGGCGATCTACCTGCAAGCCAATTCCTCGGCCACCCTGCCGTCGTCGGACGCGGGCGCTATCCTGCTGAACCCGTATGCGGGGATCGATGCGAGCCTGACCCTGGCGCAGCTTTTCCCCGGCGTCACGGGGGCGGCGCGGCTCTTCGCCAAGGCCGCCAGCGCGGGCGTGGGCGGGTCTGTGAGCGTGTCCCATGCGTAACCCGTTCCGCAGCACCTTCGGCCTGCAGGGGCTGGCGCGGGCGGCGGGGCCGCTGGTCCCGCAACTGCCTCAGCAGGGCAATCTGGTGGCATATTGGGACGCGGCTGATATCGTCGGCACCAACGGCGCGACATTTGCCCAATGGGTGGACAGGATCAACGGCATCTCTGCTGATCAGGGGACGGCTGGAGCGCAGCCGACCCTGAAGACAAACCAGGTCGGGGGGCGATCCTGCGCGAGCTTCAACGGGTCGCAATACCTGGCGATTGCGACCCCTGGCGCCCTGAAAACTGCCATCGACAGCTATCAATACACCGTCCTGATCGTGGCGCGATCCAATGCGGCGGCGCGCTACGGCTGCGTCTTTGGTGCCCAGGCTGGCGGCAATTCTCTCTACTATCTCATGGATGGCACGGAGGTTGGTCGCTTTTCTGGGGGCGTCCTCCCATATACGGCAATCAATCAGTGGATGACGTTCGGCGCCACCATGACAAACCAATGGGCGCCGTATAGTGCGAGCCCATATTACGAGCAAATTTATGTGCAGGGGACGCCGGCAGCGGTCGCTGGCGGTACGGGGATATCGTCGGGGAATAACGCTTTCGGCATCGGCGCCAGCGGTTCTGGCGGCGGAAAATGCAAAAACGACGTTTTTGCAATCCTTGTTTGGGACCGCGCGCTAACCCCGGTGGAATATCTCCAGGCGCAAATGTGGGCCTGCACGCGGTGGGGCCAGCCTTACCCGTGGGATAGTGTGTCGCGCATGGTCGTTTTCGACGGCGACTCAATCACGGCGGGCGTCGGCGCATCCAAGCACCAATTCGGCACGCCCTATCGCGTGGCGCAGGCTCTGGGCCTGTCTTACGGCCAGTGGATGAATAATGGCGTTGGCGGCGCGACCATCACTCAGCTAGCCAGTGTGGCGGCAAACCGGATCGACGGCATCCCCGCGCTGATCAACAAGGATGTCGCCTTGGTGGCGTGGGAATGGTACAACCAACGCGCCCTGACGCCGCCCGCCGCCTATAATGCCTCCCTCGCCTACCTGACAGCGCGCAAGGCCGCGTCGAGCCGGATCAAGATCGTCTGGGGCACGTCCACGGACAGCAGCTCGGACAACGCCACCCCGGCCAATCGCAACAGCTACAATGCCGCATGGGACAGCTATTGGGCGGGTTCTCATCCGCTGATCGACGCCTATGTGCCGATCCACCAAAACGCGACCATCGGGGCGCCTGGGGCCTATGCCGCTGCGCCGACGACGTATTGGGGCGATGGGGTCCACCCGAACGACGCGGGCTATGCGGTCCTCGCGCCGCTGTTCACGGCTGGCGTGCAGGCGCTGCCATAAACCGCCACCCCGGCACGTCTCACCGCGCCGGGGTGACTGACCACAACCGCGCAATGGAGGCGCTGAGATGGCTACCGGACACATGGGGGCAGAATGGACCTCGGACAACCTGACGAAAAGGACAACCCCGTGAAATCTGACCTCGTGGTTAACAGGGCGACAAGCGGCCTGGCGGCGCTGTGGCTCGCCTTTCCCGGCTGGAATGAGGCCCTGACGCAGGCGTCCCACGTCGCGGGGCTGCTTGTCCCGATCCTGTCGGCGGCATGGCTGGCCGTGCAAATCGTGCGCGTGATTTTGGGCAAGGGGAGAGAGAAATGAAGGGCAATTTCGGCGCATGTCTGGCGCATACCCTGCGATACGAGGGCGGCTGGGCTGACCATCCCAAAGACCCAGGCGGGGCCACCATGAAGGGCGTGACGCAAGCCGTCTTCACCGCCTTCAAAGGACGCCCCACGACAAAGGACGAGCTGCGCAACATCAGCGATGCGGACCTGACGGCGATCTATCGCGCGGGTTATTGGGACAAGGTGCGGGGCGATGACCTGCCCATCGGCCTGGACTTGGTGGCCTTCGATGCGGCTGTGAACTCTGGCCCCAAGCGCGCGGCGCAATGGCTCCAGCAGGCCGCAGGCGTGACGCAAGACGGCGCTATCGGGCCGAAGACCCTCTCGGCCATCTCCAAGGGCAACCCGCGCCTGATGATCACGGCGGCGCTTGACGCGCGGCTGCAATTCGTCCGGGGGCTTTCGACTTTCTCCGTCTTCGGGCGGGGCTGGACTTCGCGCATTGCCGAGGTGCGCGCCGAAGCCATGGACATGCTCGGCTAACCTGAAAGGAAATCACATGCTCTGGAATACGGTTCTCGCGCCCATGGTGCGGCACGGTTTGACCCTTGGGGGCGGCGCCCTCGTATCGGCTGGCGTCATTGACGCTGGTCAATCGCAGATCGTGACGGGGGCGCTTCTGGCGCTGGCTGGCGTGGTCTGGTCGGTGATTGAGAAGCGGGCGGGCTGGTCCAAGTGACCCGCTGGCCCGCGCGGCTGCGGCGCTGGCGCGGTTTCACGCGCTGGCGTCGGCGGCGGTGAACCTGTAAGCCCCCGTTACAGGTTGACAACCGTTCTCCCCCAGATCCTGCCGTCAACGCGGCTTGGTGCTAGTGGATTCACAGCGGCGCGGCGGTGTGGTAGGGTGAAGACCTTCGCGCTAGGCGCTTGCACCGCTGAAACGCACCCTCTGCCTCCGGGCAGAGCCTCTTGCGGCGGCAAGGCCAAGTGGCGCAACCGCCTGACAGCCGGAAAGACGGCGCCCCCACCTTACGACCGCAGCCCCTGGCCGGGTCAGCCGGTCACGCTGCGGTCATCATCCCGCATCAGGTCCAAATCCGGCCCGACCTCGGGCCACGTCATAGGGGCTGCGCTTGTATGGCGCTTTTGCCAACGTCCTGATGAGCATGGCCAAATGTTCGGCCTCATGGATTGCCGCGCGATCAGCCGCCTTCGTCGTGTCGCTTTGCGTCTGCCCGAGGTCAGAGGCAAGCTCAGCCTTCAATCGCTTCACCCGCTCTTCGATCACTGAGACGCAATCGTTGATGTATTTCGCCTTACCTTCAGCCATCTCGCCCTCCATCGGCGGTTAACACGTTCCCGGCCCGTTTCCGGTCTGTCCGGCAACCTAGATCACATCATGTCGTTGATTTCGCGCGGTTTCCAGCCGGATTTGCAATCCGTGAAGGTCAGGCGCGACGAATCGGCATTTGTCTGCAAGGTGACCCACGGCCATTTTTTCGGTGGGTCACCATGGGTGCAAGCGCATGAAAAACAAGGCTGTTTTTGTGGTGGGTGTAGGCCCGGAGGGACTGGAAACGCCACCTTAAGCAATTGATTTTGCTCGAACTGGTGACCCATGCGGCGGATTTTCCGCCCGTTTCCAATCAATGGCTTAGCTTCCGGGTGCCCCACGATATCACCACTCCATCCCGCGCAAAAGCTGCATGGCCTGATCGGCCAGGACGGCCCTTTCCGCGCCCCTGGTGTAGACCTCGGAGGTCTTGGCGTTCGAGTGCCCGTGAACGCTCATGACGTGGTATTGCGTGGCGCCGTGCATCGCCAAGAGCTCCCCAGCCGCCTTGCGCACCCCATGCGCCGTGCGCTTTGTCAGACCGGCTGAGGCTACCCACTTGTCAAACCGCTTCTGCATGGCCTTGGCGCTGGAGAAGGGCGCGCCTTCCTCGGTCAGGATGTAGGCCGCGCCCTTCATCGGGGCGGCGTCTATGGCCGCGGCCAAGGGCGGCAGGACAGGCACTTGCACCCGCGTTGATCCGGTCTTGGCGGGGGTCCAGTCGATCCACCGGACACCATCCCGCACCGCCTCATTGGCAGGCCCCAAGCGGTACAGGTCACCGATCCGGCAGGCCGTGAACATCAGAAGGGACAGCGCCAGGTGCGCCATGGTGCCTTTGGGGTGTGCCTTGCGGTATTTGGTCAGGTCGTCCAGCGTCCATGCTGTGGCGCCCTTGCCGGGGGCGATCCGGTCAATCCCAAGGGCGGGATTGGCCTTCACATAGTCCCGCTCCAGAGCCCATGAGTACATCGCCCGGATGGTCTTGACCAAGTTGTCAGCCGCCCCCGGCGTGGCCGCGCGCTTGTCCCGCAGCTTGATGACCTGGGCCTTGGGCATCGCGGCGGCGTACTCTCCGACCTCCCCCCGCAGCCATTCCAGAAACACAGTGCGCTGATGGATCGTCCCGGGCGTCAGGCGCAGGCCCGGCATGGCGGCGATGTACATATCCACCAGCCAGCCGATTGAGCCCTTGATGACCTGGGGCGCGTCGGGTTCCGGGGCCAAGGATATCCCGGCGCGGGCGGCGTGGTAATGCTCCCGGAACTTCGGGTGATCCGGCGTCACATGCAGCGTCGTCTTGACGCCCTTCTGCCCGGCCTTGCGGACGCGATAGCGCACCTTGCCAGAGGGCAGGCGCTCTTGCATCAGGCCGGGGAAATCGACCTTCATTCCTCGTCCCAGGCTTTCGGCTGGAGATCACCCAAGACGGGCTTTGCGGGCGCCTTGGATGACATGGGGCGGATATGGGCGCGGCCCGCCTCCAGGATGACCTCGGGCACGAAACCCGCATCCCGCATGGCCTTCATGGCGCGGCTCAGGTCCGCTTGCGTGAAAGCTGCCTTGGTCATCCTGCGGCGTCCTTCTTGGTGGCGGTCAGCACTGCCCACGGCTTGGCTATGGGTTGCCATGCCAAGGCGTCCTCGGGCTGAATATAGTCCTCGTCGCGCGCATCATCCGCGATGCGCCACCGGGGGCCATTGTCAACCATGCTCCCGGTGGGGTCGAAATAGCACGGCCAAGGCAAGTCGTCGGCGCGGCACCAAATCATAATCGTCGGGCCATATGCCTTGCCGTAGGGGTTGAGCGGGGCAGTTTCCATAGGCAGCCAATCGTCTGACCTCATCCCCGCGCCCTTTCCCGGATGGCGGCGGCGATCAGGCGGGCAGCTTCGGCCATTGCAGAAAGCCGCGCCCCTTCATCTGCCAATTCGCTTGCTTTCTCCCATTCCTCGGTAGTCAGCATCTCGCCCCGTTGCCGATGTAGCATGGGGTCAAGAGCGATGGTGTCTTGTGCCATGCGGCCATTTTCTTCCGCCCATGCATCCGCCACCCGCGCCGCTTCCTCCATCGCCTCGGCGCGGATCTGCGGCGCGATCTCGGCCAGCAGCGCGCGGGCGTCTTCTCGGTATTGGTCTTTAACGGCTGTCGCCAGCTCGGTGAACGTGAACCAGCTCTCTGTCTGGGCGTGCAGCGACCTTGCCAGCGTCTCGACGGCGGTTTTCGGGTCAGTCATTGCGCGGCTCCTTCTCCAGCTCGGCCAGGACGGCGCGGCCAGCCTTGCGCAGCGCGATCCGGTTCTTCCCATTGCTCAGCACCACGGGGCCAGCGTCCCCGTCGATCATGCCGGGCGGTGGCGCAATGGCCATGGCCTCGGCAACCTCGCACGGCACCGGGAACCGGATCAGGGTCTTGCCGGGGCGCTCGGCTTCGTCGCTAGCGTGCGACCGCTTTGCGTAATAGGACCCGCCCGCTTTGACCTTCTCGGCGCTGTATTTTCCAGCCCACGAGAGGGGATAGGCATAGCCTGCATTGTTCGGGCGCCAAAACGTCACGGCCCATTGACCGCGCCATTCCGGGCGCAGGTCGCAGATGTAAAAGCGCGCCTCGGTCAGCCGTGCGGCGATGGCGGCGGGGTCAGTCATGGCGGGCCTCCAGGGCGGCAAGGGCGGCGCGCATTTCTTTGCCGAAAAGGGTCTCATAACCGCGATCACCTTTCATCCACGAATGGACCTGCTGCGCCACTGACAGCAGCGCCTTGACCTCGGGCGCCACGGGCGCGGGCTCTTGTGCCATTTCTTCGGCCATGGCGGCGTAATCGGTCGTGTCCCATATCGCGCCCATGCCACCGCATTCGTGGCAACCACCCCCGACATAGCATTGCAGCGCCCTGGAGAAATCCCCTGCGGGATAGCCATCAATCGTCGTGTTGCATCCGCTGCACGACACCCAAGCGCCCTTGCCGTCTTCCATTGCTGCGAAAACATGCTCACGGCTCAGGGTGAAATCATCTGGCGCGACCTCGCGCGACCCGTAGGCATGCTGCCACGCGGCTTCGATGATTTTATCCGCAGAGCCCCACGCAGTCAGGCTGTATGTGGCGACGACAAAACCATGGGCTTTCAGCGTCCACCAGTCGCCATCCGCATGGGTCAGTTCGTAGGGAGGGCTAAACTCGCGGGCCACCTCGGGGGCCACGGGCGCGGGGGCGGGCTGCACCTCCAGCGCGGCGGGCTTGTCGAGAAGGGCAAGGATGCGGTTGCCAGCCTCTTCGCAGACAAGCCGCTCGGCCTCGGTGGGGTCGCCACCGTCGGAGCCATAAAGGCAGGCATTGAAGGCAACCGAAGCCGCCTCCCTCAGTGCCGTCTCCCGCACCTTCACGGCGGGCGCGGCGGGAAGGGCGGCGATGGCTTCGCGGTCAGCTTTGGTCTGGTGGCGCGCTCCTGCGTCCATTGCCGCAGAATAGGCATCGTCGCCAGCATGCTTCCATGCTGCGTAGCCGATAGCCTCCAGCGCATCCCCGCGCCGGATCAGGTCTTCGTCGCTCATTCCCGCGCCTCCCGTGCCAGGCGGGCCAGCCGCTGCGCCGTGCCGTTGCGGCTCTCCGTCGCGCCGATGGCGTCGAGGGCCGCGCCGTAGCGGGCCAGGCGGGCCGCGTCTTCAATCGTCGTGAGCTTGTTGCTGGCCTCTTGTTTCAGCCACTCCGACCATCCCTTTTCGTAGCCCTCATAAAAAGCACGGCGAACGGATTCCAGCGCCGCATCCCGCTCTTCGCTCACCCGCGCCAGTTGCTCCGCCAGCGCCATCTTAGCGTCGTTGGCCTCCCCAAGCTGCCCGGCCAGCGACCGCAGATGCGTGCCGCGCTCTTCGTATTGCAGCTTCAAGGTCGCAAGCTCCGCCTCCAGGTCGCCGATGCTCTTCGGCGGCAGGGGGCCGACCAGAAAGCCCATGATGTTCCTCAAATTCATCGCGTCATCTCCATTCGGTCGGCGGCATAGCCGCCCCATTGGTCAGCGCAGGCCTGCGCTATCCCGTCAAAAGTACGGCTGCGGATCTTCCACCGATCCGGCCCGGGCGGCGCGCGGTGAATGGCGGACCATGCCTTCCATTCGTCGCTCCCCCGCTGCGGCTCTTGCAGCACGGCGGTAGGCATCAGGGGCGGCAGGCCGCGCAGGTAAAAGCCCGTGGCCTTGTAGGCCGCTTCCCCGAACCAATGGGGTTGCACGACATATGGCGGCGGCAGGTCTTCCGGCATGCGGTCCTTTGCCAGGTCATTCATCTCCGGGTTCTCCACCGCCACCCGATCAATCGGGGCGCGCCAGCACGCGGTGAACAGCTCCACCCCGGCCTCAAATTCCGCCTTCATGTCGTCCCAGGTTCTGCCCTTCGGCAGGCGCTTGGGCGGTGTCCACTTGCCGGGGCCGCTCATCCACTGGCGCCCCGACCGGCAGAGCCTCGTACATGGGGGGTGCATAACGGCCAGCAGGTCCCAGCCGTCCCCCAGCAGGTCGCGCACATCCCCGACGATGTGGCGGTTAGACCCATCCTCGGCAGGCAGAAGGTCGCAGGACCAAACATCGTGCCCCCGGGCGGCAAAGGCGCGGCGCATCACGCCGGAAGTCTCGCATCCGATCAAGATCCGCATCACCACCCCCACACGGCCAGGGCGATCATCAGCGCCGCGCCGATCACGACGGCTGCGATGGTGGCGGTTGGTGGGCCGGGCTTGGGCGCGCCGTCCTCCGGCAACTGGTGCATGTCAGGGCGCATCGGGGGCCTCCGGAAGCGGCATCCAGTGGGTGATGTCCCAGTCGCCAGAATAGCCGACTGCGTAGACCCGATACCCAGCGATGTAGCCGAAGGACATTGCGCCCTCCCCATCGCGGCCACCATCTGCGACCCAAACCAAGATCCTGTCAGCATGTTCCGGCGCCGTCTCAATCGGTTGCCAGGTCATTCCGCAGCCCCCGCATAGACGGGCACGCCAGCGGCGTTGTAGCCCATGGCGGCGAGGGCATCCCGCCAGCCCGACCGATAGGCTTCCGCGTTCTCGTGGGCCGTCTTCTGCGCCTTGCGGTCGCGGGTGTCATAGGCGGCGCTGTGCTTCAATTCGGCGCCATGCCGAACCAAAACCAGGCCATCGTCTCTGTCGATCTTCTCAAGCACTTGGGGCCTCCCAGTAGCAAAAGTTGAGGGTTGCAATCACAGCCGCCAGCGCGTCATCGGGATGCACGCGGGCAGGGCCGGGGTTGATCGGCTGGCAGTCGCACAGCCGCCAACCGGGCAGCGCGGCGGGGCTGTAATCGCTGATCGGGTCAACCTGGACGCGGCCAGAGCCACGGCATTCGCGGCAGTAGTCAGCCATCGATATTCCCCTTCCGCACGTTGAAGCTCACCGCCACCACCCACGGGTTGGCCTGCCAGGAGCCGGGGCCGTGCAGGATGGTCCAGAGGGACGCGTAAGACCCGATGGCGGTATCGACGTAGCTGTTCCATCCGCCGTCTTTGTATCGCCGCCAGAATTGCATTGACGGATCGGACGGGGCGACTTCCGAAGAGACATCCTCGACCCCCTCCGCCCGCGCATCCTCCTCGCTGATCTCCTGCAGCCGCTGCACCCGCACCTCGGTCACGGTCAGCGTCAGGCGCGAGGCCCAGCGGGGCATGTGGATGGAGGGCTTGGGCCTGGTCCAGTCGCCCCAATCGGGGTTGCCATCCGCCCAATACCACGGCGGCAAGGTGCCATCGTGATCCACATCCAGGCGGTCATAGCTGAACTGCTCGCGCACCCACAGGCGGTCGCCTGGGGCGTAGCCGATCATGTCGACATTCCCAGGCAGCAAGAGAAACTGCGGACCGAAAACGGCGAGCGCATTATCCGCCGCAGGTTTCTTGATCACCCGCCGCGTCTGGCTCTTGGTCCCTGCCAAGAGCGCGCGGATCATCGGCGCGGAAAAGAGGATGGGGCGGTCACTCATGGCGCGGCTCCGTGGCGAGGGCGGCGGTCATGACATATTGCGTCACTGGCGCGGTCAGATACCCAAGGCGCAGCATGTCCTCGATGACTGCCGCAACGGTGTCGCTCACCTCCGCTGGCATGCCACCAGAGCGACTGGTGCGAAGATAGCCTTTGGCCGCGTCAAGCATCTTCGGTCCGATTTGATCTTGGATGATTTTCGCCGTGTCGAACCAAGCATTAAGCGTGTCGTTTGTGTCTGCGAGTTCTTGCTGCAGCGCCTCGACCTGGGCCGCCTGCGCCTCGATCAGGTCCAGCAGATCGGGCAGCGCCGCGATGGCGCGGGCGTTGGCGTGAGTTCTTGCATCGACCTCGGGCCTAAACCCCAAAGTCGCTTCGTGGATGGGCTTGTAGATGCCTTGCTTCGGCGATCCGCTGGAGTAGACGACGACGATTTCATCACCCACGGAGTCGATGGTTTCAGGGCCATGCCACGGCCCCGGCGTCGTCCCTTCCCGCAGCGCGCGGGCTTCCTGGAGCGTCAGCATCACAGCGCCCCCATGCAGGCGGCGGCGGTCATCCAGACGCCCAGAAACCACGCCCCAGCCGCGCCCAAGGCGAAGGCAAGCGCCATGCGGATCAGGCCGGACGAGGGCGGCGGGGCGGTCTTGTCGATGATGTAGGTCATTTCGCGCCCTCCTGGCGGCGGTTGATCTCGTCGTTGATGGCGGTGGACACGGGGCCGACGCTCTCGCATTCGGCAAAACCGGCGGACAAAAGCCGCAGCTCCTCGATCGGCAGAAGCGCGACGCGGCGCAGCGTGGCGGGGGAAGGGTGGCGCATTGGGGTTCTCCATTCTGGCCCATGTCGCAGCCGCCCGCGTGGAGCGGCTGAAGATGGGTCAGGCGGTGAAGCGGAAGCCGTGGGCCTTGGCGTAGGCAATGGCGGCGGGCTTGCTGGCGACGGGGAAGACACGGCATGTCAGCGTCTCGCCATCAGCCTTGCTCAGCGTCTCCTGAACCATCGGCTTGCCGTCGCGGTTGAAGTAAAAAACGGTGGTCATCATCATCTCCATGTCAGGGGGTGGACGCAGCCCCGTAGGGCCGCGCGGGGGTCAGGCGGCGAGGTCGTGGTAGCAAATCGCCCACTTGCCCGACGGGTGCGGGTGAAGCGTTGCGCGGCAGGTGCGGTCGTTGCTGATCCAGTCAGCGGGCTTGAACTCTCGGAAGCCACTGGCGGACAGATGATCCTTGGCGGCGACTTCGTTAGCGTGATGGATGATCATGGCGTTCTCCCTTGGCTTGGTGCCTATGGGGGGAATATGCCTGACAGGAATTTACCTGTCAATGCCTGTCAGGAATAATTTTGCGGGCATGGCCAGAACTAGGGCAGAATCAGCGCATGAAAAAGCCCCGCGCTTGGGCGGGGCGTGTCTGCGCTGCATCACGTTTTTGTTCCGCGTCACGCGACGGTTGACGGAATCTTCACCGGAGCGCATGTAGGGTCATGCTTGAACCGAACCGAATTTCCGACCGAGACCTGAGGCGGCTTGTAACGAAAGGCGACGAGTCCGGGATTCGGCCAGACTGGGTGAAGAAGGTGAAAAGGCTCTTGGCTTCGCTAAACATTGCCACGGCGCCAGAGGAGCTGGACGTGCCAGGTAATGGGTTTCACCTGCTTAAAGGTGATCGAGCCGGGACATACGCGACCTGGTTGTCAAAAAACTGGAGACTGACGTTCAAGTGGGACGACAGAGGCCCCTACAACGTCCAAATGGAGGACTATCATGGATCTTAACAGCGGGGATCTTGGCTTCGCGCCACCGCATCCCGGCGAATACCTAAAGGAAGACATCTTGCCAGCGTTGGGCATGAACGCAGCCACGCTGGCAAAGCACCTTGGGGTGTCCAAGCAAGCCCTTTCCCGTGTCATGAACGAACGGGCGGGGATCTCTACCGAAATGGCTATCAGGCTGGGGCAGGCGTTCAAGAACGGCGCGCGCTTCTGGCTGGCCCTACAGATGCAGCACGACCTTTGGCACAAGGAGCATAGCCTAAAGGTCCAGGTTCCGCCGATCTCTTGGCGGCATGAGGCAGCCTAAGCAAAAGCCCCGCCGTCGAGCGGGGCTTTTTCTATGACATCAGTTGAACAAGCGCCCGATCACAGGGCCTAAGAATTCCTTCAGCCATCCATAGGCAGCCGGGGCGAAGTGGAAGAAAAAAGCCCACTGCGCGATGAACGCAAGCAAATTTATGTCGCTCTTGATGTTCCGCATCAGGTCGCGCGTCTCTTCCGCCGCGTCTTTGGTGGCCTCGGCAAACATCTCGATCCGCCGCAGCCGATCATTGTTCGCTTCCATCATGCCGATAACGCCGTCTAAGCCGTATGACATCAGACCTTAACCCCTATCACAAATGCCATAACCCATGGTGCCGAAAGGTGTCCTCCGGTCAACTTGCACAACTTATGCGTGATCGCGCCCGATCTAAGGCCCATAAAATCACCCTATCCATTTAGACAGGGTGACAAAAACAGGCGCGCACTTCCGAAAGAATGCCAACGATTGCAAACCGATTCTCCACAAGATTTAGCCGTTTACCAAGATAGTCGCTGTTTACCCTTCGTTAACCCCTAGGGCTTGCGTCTGGACGCCGCTAAAACCCCCGCTATCGTTGCAGAATGCGAACGGAGTATTTGATGGCGCCCGATCTTTCCAGAGTATCCGACCTTCTCGACGGCCTGCCGCCGGATCGGCTGTTTGCCCTTGCCGTGCTTATCGGCGCTCTTTCCCGGCCATTGCCTCAATCACAACAGCCGCAGCCTGGCGCTCATCCTCGCCCATAGCTCCAAGGGCCAAGAGGACACGTGCCTTAAGGTCGCTGGGGGCGAATAGTTCGTAGTCATCGACGCCCAAGGCCGACGATACAGCCTTGATCTTGTCCATGGTGGCGTTGGCCGTGCCGTTCTCCATCTTGGACAGATAGCCCTGGTTGAGCCCAGCCGCAGCTGCCAAGTCGGCTTGGGTCCAGCCCTTCGCCTCTCTGATTTCTTTGATCCTGTTCATGGGCATATTGTGCCCGGTCGGGGTCGGGTGCGCCAACCGCTCCCGGGAATATTTATTCTTGACAGACATATTCCTGTCAGGCATGTTCCGGGGCATGGAAAACCTTCAATCATACCTCAGCCGGACCGGGATGACGCAAGCGCAGTTTGCCGCGCTGATCGACGTGACCCAGGGCCAGCTTTCCAAAATCATCCAGAAGCGCAGCACGTCGTTGAAGACTGCCCTCAAGATCGAGGCGGCAACGGGCGGCGCGGTGACGGTGGCAAGTCTGACTGGAGAGGTGTCGCAATGACCGCCTCTCCGTCCATGGTGGGCTTCGCTGTCTCGGGTGCATCGTCTTCTCCTGTGCTGATGACCAACCATGGCACGGCGCAGGAGCTGCCGTCCCCCGGAAGATTGTCCGGTGACGCCGGAATGTTTTCCGGGTTCGACATGGGCAAGTTGCGGCGGCACTTCCCCGAGGCATTCGCGGCTTTCCTGCGGGAAGACCTCAAGGGCTATTCGGTGGAGGCGCTGGCGATCCTGTTCAGCACGGACGAGAAGACCATCCGCAATTGGCGCGCGGGCAAGTGCGCCCCCAGCGGCCCGGTTGTCGCCGTCGTCATCAGCCTGTTTCCGCATGTTCTGCCCCGCCTCATGAGGGCCGCAGCATGACCCTTTCCCCTCCCTGCCGCGCCGTCTCTTCCTCCAGCGCGGCCAACTCCCTGCGGTTCAACCCCGCGCCGGGGCTTTTATGCGGCCTCACGGCCCACGGCATCCCGCATGGTGCGGGATACGGGCGCGATCCTGCGGGACGGCCCGAAACACTGGGACGGTTCGCCGTCCTGGGGTCATCGGCAAAAGGCTTTCGTGGCCGGAGACGATGGCGATGCTTCTTTCCCCGTTGAAACTTCCCCCGGCTTCGGTCGGGGGCCTTTTCCGGGGCAATCCTCTTCGACGGCCTAGCACAGCAGCCGCGCGCCCCCTGCGCCGTCGATTGGGGGCCACTCACCGCCTTGCCGCAATCCGTAGCCCGGAACGGCCAGGCACCCCGCCCCGGCAAGGCTGTCGTAAGCGCCGGGGCGGGTCATCACAAAGGGAGAAGCCCCATGCTGGACGAAGCGAAAAAGCCAAAGATCAACAGCCGCGACAAAGGGGCTAGCTTTGAACGCCGGATTGCTGGGCAGCTTCTCGGCCTGACCGGCATCACCTTCAAGCGCAACCTGGTGCAGACGCAACAGGCCGGACAATCCGACCTGATCCCCGACGACCCCGCTTGGCCTTTCGAGCTGGAATGCAAATTCTACAAGGAAGGCAACAGCTGCGCAAAGGCGTGGCGCGATCAAGCCATGGCATCGGCCAAACGGACCGGGCGCATCCCCGCCGTGATCTACAAATTCAACAACATGCCCGTCAGGGTTTCCGTCCCCTTCGCGGCCTGGGGCGATGGCAACATGAGCCAATGGGCTGAGATCGACCTTGAGGGCTTGGCCTATCTGGCGGGCGAAATCATGGCCGCGCGCGTGGAGGCTTCGCACTGATGGGTTTCGAGATCGACACGGGCGCCTTCGCCCAGACCGCCCGCAGCTTCGTGCCGTTCTACGTCACAGACAACTGGGCGCCCGCCGATGCGACGGATGCGCAAATCGTCCAGTGCTACGTCCATCACCTGATGGGCGAGATGCGCGAAAAGCGCCGGGCCGACACCCTGCACAAGATGGTGCGGGCCAACTGGGGCTTCCTGTCCTGCCTCCTGACGGAAAACCCCGGCCTCTTTGATGAATTCTGGACCGCCTACGCCGAATGGCTCTTGGGCGGTGAGTGAATCCGCGCCGGGCGGTTCCCGGCATTGACGGCAAAAGGAAACGACATGTTCAAAATCGAAACGGGCGCAGGTGAAGGCGGCTCCAAGGGGCCCTGGATCAGCTTCAAGCCGAAAGGGTCGGCTAAGCACGGCTTGCCCTACAAGGCATGGGCCTTGCGCGACAAAAACGAGCAAGGCGCATCGACCATCACCCGCTTCATGAAGGTGGAAAACCCCGGCATCGTCCTGGATATTTACGCCAAGGGCGGGCAGCTCTGTGGCTCCCTCAAGCTTGGCTGGTCCAAGTCGGACGGGATGGAAGGCGTTGCGCCGGAGCGCCGCTGGAACCCGTCTGCGCTGCAAGCGTTGCCGCGCCCGGACGAAACGAAGACGATGCAAGGCAGCTTCGTCTGGCGCAACTGCATGTCCATTCGGGCGGCAATCGGCGAAGGCAAGACGGCGACTTGGGAAGATGACGGCTGGGGCGTTTACGCAGGCTTCGACCGCTTGCTGTTGCGGCAGATCAATCCCGGTTTCAGCGCCAACGAAGGGCTGTGCCCCATGGTCCGCTGTGTCGGCTACGAAGACAGCGGCAAGGGCACGAATACCACGTCGATCCCGGTTTTTGAAATCCTGCGCTGGGTTCCCCGCCCCGACTGCCTGAAGGAAGACGCCCCGCAAATTGCCACGGGCTTTGTGGCAGAGCCCGCCCCGCAACCCGCCTACACCCCGCCCCCGGCTGCGGCACCCGCGCCGACCGCTGCGGCGGATTTCTGATCGCATCCCGGCTGGCCGTTCTTTCCACAGGCAAGCCAGCCGGGAACCGACACAAGGCCGCGCCCCGCCAGAACGGTGGGGCGTGTAATCCGAAACAATCGAGGCAGGTAAATGCAGTTTTACCAGAGCCCCAATCGCCCAGACCACGAGGCGAACAACGCAGAGTTTGCCCGAATCGTCAAAGAGTTTCCGGGCCTGCAATGCTTCAAGCCCAACCCGAAAAACGCGCCCTGGCACTTCCAAGCCCTCATCACCGGATCCGGCGCCCCGGTCATCGTCAACTTCTGGCCCCACAAGATGAAGGTGCAGCGCGACCAATGCGCCTCCTATGAGGGCGCCCATGCCGTGCGCCGCGTCATCGCCGAAGCCTTTGACGACGCAGACACCGAACCCGTGGACGTGCTGGAGGATTTCGACCTGGCGCGGGGCTGGTGACGTGGTGGCAAAGACAATCCCCGAACAAGACAACGCCGCAGCCCGCGCCTATCTAGAGCAGATCACCCGGGGCTGGGAGGCATTGCCGGAAGCCGCAATGATCGAGCTGCGGTGTCTGTTCCCCGACCGAACCCCCGACATCATGCGCTTTTCGCCCGACGAAACGGGCATGGACTGGCTCTTGGACCATGCCGCAGCCATGAACCGCACCGGGCTAAACACCTATGTTGTGGTCAACCCCGTGCGGGCATCAGCGCCCCTGCGCCGCGATGGTCGCACATCCGGCGCTTTCGATGATGACATCATCGCAGCCCTGCATTGCTGGGCCGATGCGGACACCGCCGAAGCCGCCGACAAGATCCGCGCATTCGTCGGGCCGCGCTACAGCTTCGCCGTCCTGACCGGCACCGCGCCATTCCCCCGCCCGCATATCTACTGGCGGCTGGACGAGCCATGCTTTGACCTGGCCGCGTGGAACGAGACACAGAAGGCCATCGCCGCCACGCTTTCGACCGACCGCGCCGTGGTCAATCCATCGCGCATCATGCGCCTGCCCGGCATGGTCAACTGGCCCACGGACAAGAAAGCCGCCAAGGGCTACATCGCCGAAATCGCTACATTTCGAGACAAATACCCCGAACCGCGCCCGCCTATCCCCTTCGACACCATGCGCCGCACCTTCAAGCCCGCCGCGCCGCTTCTGTCGCAGATGGCAGCGGCCACCGGGCCAGCCGCGCCGGGGTCTTTCCAGATCGACACGGGCACCGCGCCGCAATCGCTGGACCGCGCCGCCGTCACGTCGCAAATCGCCAGCGGCACGGACTGGCACAACAACATGGTGCGCCTGGTCGGGTCTTACGTCGCAAGGGGGCTGGAGGATATCGAGATTCACGCCCTGACGCAGCCCCTGACCCTGCCAGGCTGGACAGGTGAGCAAACCGCCCGCGAGGTCCAGACCGCCATAGACGGCGCCAGGCGCAAGGGCTGGACGCCGCAGGCCCCGGCGCAGGCGCCATACACGCCCAACTTCGACCACGCGCCCGCACCAACCCCAAGCGACCCCGCGCCACAAGCGCAGGGCTGGCTTGTACAGTCAGCCGCGGCCTTCACCGCTGACTTCGTGGCGCCAGAGTACATCATCGACGGCATCATTCAGCGCGGGCGCCTCTACACCCTGACCGCGCCAACCGGGTCAGGGAAGACCGCCGTCATGCTTTACGCATCCACGGCAATCTCCACAGGCGCGACCTTCTGCGAGAAGGAAGTGGAGCCAGGTGACGTGCTTTTCCTGGCCGGGGAAAACCCAGACGACGTGCGCGCCCGAACCATCGCAACGATGGAATTCTACCGGATCGACCCCGCCTCTTGCCGCCTGCACTTCATCCCCGGCACCTTCTCCATTCGGGCCGATATCGCCAAGCTGGAGGAAGAGGCGGCGAAGCTGCCAAACCTGATCTTGGTGGTGGTGGACACCTTCGCCGCCTACTTCGACGGCGACGACGAAAACAGCAATGCGCAGGCGCTGGACTTCGCCCGGGTGATGCGGCGCCTTACCGCCTTCCCAACCAAGCCAGCCGTCATCATGCCAGCGCACCCCGTGAAGAATGCCACGCGGGGCAACCTTTCGCCAAAGGGCGGGTCATCCCTGCTGAACGAAGTGGATGGCAACCTGACGCTCTGGAATGAAGGCGGGATGCTGTCCCTGCACTGGCAGGGCAAGTTCCGGGGCGCGGAGTTCGAGCCATTGGCGTTCGAGCTGCAGCGCCACGAAAGCTTGAAGCTGCTGGACCGCAAAGGCCGGTCAATCCCAACAATCCTGGCCAAGCCGCTCCTGCAGATGCGGGCGATACAGATCGCCACGGAGAACCTCAAAATCGAGGACAAGCTCCTGATTTCGGTCAAGTACAACCCGGAGATTTCCCTTGCGCAGCGCGGGGTCGATGTGGGGCTGAACCACAAGCAAAAGGTGGTCCGGCTGCTGGAAAAGCTGGAGGGGCAAAAGCTCATCAAGCGCTTCCGCACCAACTGGGAACTGACCGCAGAAGGCAAACGCGCCGTCGATATCCTGGAAAGCGGAGGCCGTTTTGCCCCCGAGATCTAGCCCGAAATCGTGTGACGAAACGTGTGACGCGGCACCCCCTCCGTCACACTGTGACGTCACACCGTCACAAAGTGTGACGCTTGTGACGGTAAAGCCGGAAGTCATTGAAACCAAATGAGAAAAGATGTGACGGCAAAAATGGAAAATGTGACGCAGCACAATCCCGTCACACACCCCCTTTTCTTAAAGGGGTGTGGGTGTGACGACGTGACGGAAGGAATGTTCGGCCTGTCTTTTTCGGATGATGGGCAATGCAAGTGGCAGTTCATCGTTGACGCGGTTTCGGCCCGGTCTGTCAGGGTCACGACGTTCTCGTGGGTGGACGGTTCGGACTTCTCGACGGAAACCGTGGCGCGGAAGTTCCTGCGCGAAAGCTGCCTCCTGTTCCGTGAGCATCGGGCTTTTCTGAACGCTGCGGACTACTGGGGCGGAGGGCGCCGCAATCCCCTCTTCGTCAAAGGGGCAGCGGAATGAAGCGCCCCCACGCCAAGCCCTTCGACCGCCTGCTTGCCCCCGCCGCCACTGCCGGGGAAATCGCGGCGGACTACGCAACGCAGCCCTTCGACCGCGTGGCGCGGCAGATGGAGCAGCGCTGGGGCATCGACCGCCTGGTCGGCCTGCAGACCCCGGAAGTCGCGGCCAAGTTCGGCGCCCGCATGGGGCAGCTCAACGACGCCATCAACGCCGGGGATCCTGACAAGGCCGCAGAGCTGGCAACCATCTGCATCGCCAACCTGCGCCGCATGGACGAAATCGCCACGGCAGCCGGTCACAAGCCCATGCCGCCCGAGGTCTGGGAATTCGACTTTGACGGGGAGCGGTTCACCATCCTGCGCGATGGCGACCTGTGGCCTGTCCTGCGCGCCCTGCGTGGGGATGACGTTCGTTACTTCACCATGCGCGAAGTCGCCCACGCCCTGAAAGCCAAGATCGACGGAACGTGGATTGACGAGATCCGCAGCCAGTTCCCCGGCGCCGAGGTCAACGCCATTCGCCGCACCCAACCTGAAACCGAACTCGAGAAGTCGATCAACGACTTCGTGCCCTTCTGACACCGGAGAACCCGCATGAACGCCGAAACCCCACGCAACGAAGCCCTAGCCAACGCCTTCCGCTTCGGCGGCATCATCCACGCCGGGCTTGATGACCTGGAGCGCCACAGCCGCGACATGGCCATGCAGTCGCTGGAGGCGCAGCTTGCCGAAGCTTGGCGGGAGGAAGTGAACCCGAGCAAGGCCGGTAGTGTGGATGACCCCACTATTGCCCCGACGCCGCGCAAACCCACCTATGTGCCGGATAACGCGGTCACCCGGGCCAAGCGTGAGCGGCGCAAGCGCAGGATTGTCGAGATGCTCTCCCATTGGCCGCTGTCGCGTTCCGATTTTGCCGATGCGATCAACCTGTCGCGCGCGGCCCTGAATGTGCTGTTGCGAGACATGTGCAACGAAGGCCTGATCAACATGCGGCCTATCCCCGGCAGGGGGCGTCAGTTCGTCTACGAGGTGGCGCAATGACGGTGGACCTGATCAACCATCCCCCGCACTACACGAGCAGCCCGGCGAAGTGCGATTGCGGGCGCCCGATCGAATGCATCGACGTGACCCGGCATATGGGGTTCAACGCCGGGAACGTGGTGAAGTACCTATGGCGCGAGGGGCTAAAAGGCGCGCCCCTTGCCGATCTGCGCAAGGCCCAGTGGTATCTGGCCGACCTGATCAAGGAGCGCGAGCGCGCCAACACGCTGCCCCGCGAGGGCCTGCCGTTCGAGGCGGTCAAGGCGGAGCGTGACGCGGCACGGGACGAGGCGGTCAAGTGGCATGGCGTACACGTCAAGCAGGGCGCCGCCATCTTTCGCCGCCCCTGCGACTGCGGATCTTCGGTCGGCGGCTTCTGCACATGCCCGACCGCGCGGGTCATCTACGATCAGGGCGAAAACCCGCCCGATATGGTTGGGCCGCACATCCGAACCCGCAACGCTCCCACAGCGCCCCACAGCGCGGCGCCAGAGGGCCACAAAGCACCCGGCCTAGGCATGGGTAGCGCAGACGCAAAGGACGCATGGGCGGGCCGGATTTCAGGGGGTGAAGGCAAATGACGAACTGGTACTGTTTCACGACGCCCGCGCAGAAAGAGCCCGCTGCACTCGCATGGCTTGCCTTCCGTGGCATCGAGGCTTGGCGCCCAACCGAAACCCGCTGGCGGAACGTGCCACGGGGCAAGCGCAAGAAGGTGGCATATGAGGCGGGCATCATCCCCCGGTACATCTTCGCCGCATTCTCCGATGCGCCCAACTGGTACGCCCTGCAATCCTGCCGCTACCTGTCCGGCGTGGTGCAAGTGCCCGGTATGCCAGGCGTGCCCCGCATCATCACCGAGGGCGAGATGGCGCGCATGACCCAGATCCCCCAGCGCCTTGCAGACGAGCGCGAGGCCAAGCGGCTTGCCAACGTCATCCGCAAGGGAGACTGGGCCAAGATCACGTCCGGCGCCCTTGAAGGCGTGGCGGTCCAGGTGATCGACATTGCCGGGGATACCGCCCGCATCAGCGTTGAACTCTTGGGCGCCGAAAGCAAGATTGAGGTGCAAAGGCTGGAGAAGCACCAACCGCTTGCGTGACGGCACAACCTGTGGCAGTATGCGCCTAATCCCGGTCAGTAAGTGCCCTATGGGCGCGGAACCTCTCGGGGGAGCGCTGGCCCCGGCAATCGTGCCCAAGGCCATGCAACTGCGTAAGCGCGTCCGGAGAAATCCGTGGCGCGTTTTGCATTTCCGCGAGCGCCAGCCGAACACGGCAGGCATCACGAGGCACAATCATGGCCGCAAGGTTGAACGGGGCGCATCAGGCTGATGTGCGCCTCAAGATCAAAACCAGTCAGTTGATAAATCGCTTGCAGGACTATGCCTTAGCGGAACCGGACCCGAAGACGGGCGTCACAGTCGAAATCGACGCGGGCCGCATCAAGGCAATCGAAATCCTGCTACGCAAAGCCCTGCCTGACCTGTCCCAAGTAAGCGGCGCAGGGGAGGAAGGGGAGCATCTGCACAAAGTGAGCGCTGATGCAACATTCGCTGATCTCGCCGCAAGAATGGAGCGCATTGCGTCCAGAGCAGCAGGCGGCAATCCTGGCGCGGATGAAGTGGCTGGAGACGGCCAGACCTGAGCAGATCACGCCCCCTGGCGATTGGCTGGCATGGCTAATCTTGGCGGGGCGCGGCTGGGGCAAAACCAGAACGGGTGGCGAGGATGTCGCCCACTACGGCATGACCAACCCGGAAGTGCGCATCGCGGTTGTAGCCCCTACTTGGGCAGACGCGCGGGATACATGCTTCGAGGGAGACAGCGGGCTTAAAGCGATCATTCCGACTGACGCCTTGCACGCATACAACCGCAGCCTTGGGGAGTTGATCCTGACCAACGGGTCACGGTTCAAAGCCTTTTCCGCTGACGAGCCGGAGCGCTTGCGCGGGCCACAGCATCACCGCGCTTGGGCTGACGAGCTTGCCGCTTGGCGCTATCCCGAGACGTGGGACCAACTGTTGTTCGGCCTGCGCCTTGGTAAGCGCCCGCAAGCCGTGGTGACGACGACGCCGAAGCCGACGCCCTTGGTCAAGCAACTGGCCGGGGCAACGACAACCAAGGTGACGCGGGGCAGCACGTTCGACAATGCGGCCAACCTGGCACCTTCCGCCCTGCAACTCTTGCGACAGCGTTACGAAGGCACGCGCCTTGGGCGTCAGGAGCTTGAAGCGGAGATCCTTGGCGACCTTCCCGGCGCGCTGTGGTCGCTTGGCAATCTTGACGCGCACCGCATCAGGACTGCGCCGGATATGAAGCGCATCGTCGTCGCGGTTGACCCCGCTGTCACGGCCACAGAGGCTAGCGACGAACACGGCGTGATCGTGGCGGGCTTGGCGACCGATCAGCGCGGCATCTTGCTGGAGGACGGCAGCCTGTCGGGCAGCCCTCATGACTGGGCTAAGCGCGCCGTGTCGCTCTATCGGTCATGGGATGCGGATTGCATCGTGGTTGAAGTCAACCAGGGCGGGGACATGGTTTCGCACACGCTGCGCACCATCGACCCTCACGTGAAGATCAAGGAAGTTCGCGCCAGTCGCGGCAAGCACGTCAGGGCCGAGCCTATCGCTGCCCTGTACGAGCAAGGGCGCTGCGCACACGTTGGCGCATTTCAGGCGCTTGAAACGCAAATGACCCAGATGACCGTGAACGGTTACGAGGGCACGGGCTCACCCGACCGCGTTGATGCGCTGGTTTGGGCCTTCACGGAGCTTTTCCCCGGCATGACGCAACAGCGCGGCGATCCGGGGCGCTTCTATCAGAATGCAGGCGGTGGATGGCGCAGATGAAAGACGACCTTCTCGCCACAATCCGTGAGCGGTTCAAGCTGGCACAGGACGCGGAGCGCGACCACCACGAGCGCGCGACCGAAGACCTGATGTTTCTGACCGGGGAAGGCCAGTGGCCGGAAGAGGAACGCCGGTGGCGCGAAAGCAACAACCGGCCCGTTCTGACTTTCAACCTGTTGAATCAGTCGGTCGAGAGGGTCAAGGCGCAGATCCGCGACACCAACCCGGCCATCAAGGTTTCGGCTGCGGACGGTGACGCCCACGAGGATATCGCGGAGATCTATGAGGGCCTGGTGCGCCAGATCGAATACGCGTCTGGCGCGGCTTCGATCTATGAGGCGGCTGCGGAAAGCGCGGCGGCATGCTCCATGGGCTTTTTCCGCATTCGTACGCGGTATTGCGAGGGCGAGACCTTCGACCAAGAGATCATCATTGAACGGGTTTACAACCCCTTCTCCAGCTTCCCTGACCCTGCGGCCAAAGACCCGACGCGCAAGGACGCCCGCTTCTGGTTCCTGATCGAAGAAATCCCGCTGGAGGACTTCAAGAAGCTTTACCCCAAGGCCAAGACGGAAGACTTCACGGGTGACCATCGCCCGCCCGAGTTTGCGCATTGGGTCCACGGCAAGAACGTTGTCGTGGCGGAATATTTCTGGATTGAAGACGAGGAATACGAAATCGCCATGATGGCGGATGGGTCGGTGATCCGGTCCGACCTGTTGCCGCCTGGCATCAAGCCGCTGCGCAAGCGCAAGGCCACGCGGCCCCGCGTCAAGTGGGTGAAATGCACGGGCAGCGAGATCCTGGAAGGTCCGCAGGACGTGCCGGGGCGGTATATCCCCATCGTAGCCGTCTATGGGTCGGAGTATCACCTCGGCGAGGCGTCGTATCGCTCCAGCGTGGTCCGGTTCGCCAAAGATGCGCAGATGTCCTACAACATCGCCCGCACGTCGGCTATCGAAGTGGTGCTGTTGCAGCCCAAGGCGCCGTTCATGGTGACGCCGGAACAGATCGCCGGGTACGAAGAAATCTGGAACGGGGCGAACGAGTACAACCGCCCATACCTGCCGTACAACCCCGATCCTAACGCGCCCATGCCGTCGCGCATGGCGCCGCCCATGCAGTCATCCGGCCTCATGACCGAGGCCATGACGGCGGCGGAAGACGTGAAGCGCACGACGGGCATTTACGACGCCAGCCTGGGCCAGCGGTCCAATGAGACGAGCGGCAAAGCCATCATGGCGCGGCAGTCGGAAGCCGAGGCCGGAACGAGCGTCTACACCGACAACGGGGTCAAGGCGGTGCATCACGCGGGCGCCATCATCGTGGCGATGGTTCCCGAGGTCTACGACGCGAAACGGGCGCTGATCATCCTTGGCGAGGACGGTCAAGAGAAAATGGTGACTGTCAACGACGTGCAAGGCAGCATCGACGGGACGCAGCCGATCAACGACCTGACCCTGGGCCGCTATGACGTGCGGATCAGCGTTGGCCCGTCCTATGACACCAAGCGCGAGGAAGCGGCGGAGTCGTTGCTGAGCCTGGCAAGTTCGGTCCCCCAGATCGGCCAGCTTGGCGCGGATATCATCGTCAAGGCGCTGAACATCCCCGAGGGCGACCGCCTGGCGGACCGTCTGCGCAAGGCTTTGCCGCCCGGCGTGGCAGAGCAGCCCGAAAAGCTGACGCCCGAGGAAGAGCAGGCCATGCAGGCCCAGGCCATGCAGGCGCAGCAGCAGCAGGCCATTCAGCAAACGGCTATCGAGGTCGAAATGCGCTTGAAGGCGGCGCAAGCGGCCAAGGCTGAGGCGGAGGCCAGCAAGGCCAATGCCGAGGCCCAACTGACCCAGATCGAGGCGGCTCAAGCAAGCGGCCAGATCGCGGAGGCGATGAACGCAACCGCGCAACATGCAGCCGCTGGAGCGGTCGCAGCACTCTCCTAAAGGACCAAAATGGACGAAGAGATCGAGCTGGCCCCTGAGGCTGGCCTTGAAGTCGTGCAACCTGACGAAGGCCAAGAGGCCACAACCGATGCGGCGGAAGTCGCGCCGGAGGACGAAAAGACCCGGACGCAGAAGCGCCGGGAACGGGAACGCGCCGCGCGTGAGCGGGCTTTCGCAGAGACCCAAGCCGCGCGGAATGCCGAGGCCGAGGCGACAGCCAGGCTGGACCGCATTCGCAACGCTGGCACCTCTGAGACGCAGCCCACGGCGGACGAATACCCCGACCCCATTGAACACGCGGCGGCGCTGGCAGTCTGGAAACAGTCGCGCCGGATGATCGACCGTGAAGCGACAGCAGCAGAAGCCGAAGTCACGACAGCAAGGGCAAAGGCAGCGGCGGCGGAACAGGCGGCAGACGCAGAGCTTGGCAAGATTTGGGCCGAGCATGTGACGGACGCCCGCACGCGATACGCTGATTTTGCGGCTGTGGTGGAACGCCCTGACCTGCCCATCGGCCCGGCCCTGGCAAAGGAAATCCTCCAGAGCGAGGCCCCCGCTGACCTGGCGTACGAGATCGCCAAGAACCCGGACCTTCTGGCCCGGCTGAACACCCTGAACGCGGTGCAGATGGCGCGCGAGATTGGCCGAATCGAGGCCAAGCTTTCCGCCCCCCGCCCGCGCACCGCAACCAATGCCCCGGAGCCCATCACCCCCGTTCGCGGCGGTGCATCGGCATCCAAAGACCCGGCCAAGATGACAGCGGCGGAATACGCGGCTTGGCGGTCTGCTGGGGGCACCTTCACCCTTTGAGGAGGCTTAAATGCCGAATAGCTTTTACACCCCGACCCAAGTGTCGGCTGAGTTCCTGCGCCTTCTGGAGCAAGAGCTGGTCCTGGGCAATGCCGTAGGCACCGACCTTTCGTCGGATTTCCAGATGGTCGGCAACACCATCAAGGTCCGGCGCCAGATGCAATACCTGGGCCAAGACAACAACCTCGACCTGTCCTCCTACGCGGAAGACATCGTTGAGGGCTTTGTCAACGTGTCGATGAACCAAACCTGGTCCAACAAGGTCCAGATCGGCGCCCTCGACCGTTCGCTGAGCTTCGACCGCTGGTCGGATATGGTCCTGAAGCCCATGGCACGCCGCGCGGCTGAGAAGATCGAGAACAACCTGGCCGGGCTGTATACGAAGTTCTACCACTTCGACGGCACCCCGGGCACCACGCCCTCGACCTTCCTGGCCCTTGCCAATGCGGGCGCCTACATGACCGATGTGGGCATGCCTGTTTCGGGCCGTGTCGGCTTCCATGCTCCCGTCGTCGGTGCGGCGCTGGCCAACTCGGTCGCCACGTCCAACGTGCAGGGCCGCAATGGTTCGGCGCTGGACAAGGCGTCGATTGGCATGTTCGCCAACTTCGACAACTACATCACGCCCTACTCGCCCACCCACACGGTCGGCGGCTTGGGCGGGACGCCTCTGGTCAACGGCGCCAACCAGGGCGTTACGCATGCCGCTGTTGCTGCGGCTGGCGGCTGGCAGCAAACCCTGATCACTGATGGCTGGACGGCTGCGGCGGCAAACCGCCTGAAAGCGGGTGATGTCTTCACCATCGCTGGCGTCTTCTCTGTGCATCCGGGCACCAAGGCATCGACCGCGCGCCTCCAGACCTTTACGGTCCTGGCCGATGCGGCTTCTGACGGTTCGGGCAATGCTACCCTGACCATCTCGCCGCCCATGATCACCTCTGGCGCTTTCCAGACGGTCACGGCGGCGCCTGCCGACAATGCGGCTATCACGGTCAAGACGGGTTCGGCTTCGACGGGTTATCGCCAGTCGCTCTTGCTTGACCCGGCTGCAATCGTGCTGGTTTCGCGCCCCCTGGACGTGCCGGATGGCAAGGGCGTCTCGACCTCGACCAAGCAGGGCAACAAGGTGACCATCTCGGTGACCGAGTACACCGCAGGCGACACCCTGGCCCACAACATGCGTTTTGACATGCTGTGGGGTTCCGACGTGATCGACCCGCGCCGTGGCCTGCGTCTGACGGCCTAACACAACGACGGCGGGGGCTTCGGTCCCCGCCTCAACCATGAGGGCCGTGCCATGATCGTGCGCGATGTGATCGAGCGGGCAATGCGCCTGATTGGCGTTCTGGCGGTGGATGAAACCTTGCCGGGCGAACATGCCGAAGTGGGCTTGCGGGCCTATAACGGGCTTCTGGCGGCGCTGTTGCTGGACCGGGTGGCCTTCTACACCGCAGACCAAGACCTGCACCACACGGCGCCCTTTGCGGCTGAATACGGCGATGCGGTGGCGCACCTTCTGGCCGCGCGGCTGGCGCCTGAGTTCGGCGCGGCTGTGACCTTCGACGCGGGGCGGCATTTGCGCAAGTTGCAAGCATTCTTCACGGTGGTTGACGAGGCGCGCATGCCGACGTTCCGCCGCAGACGGTGGGTTATCTGATGACCGAGGTTGTGAGCCTGTTCGGCCAGCCCACGGGCGAGCGCATCCCGTCCAAGGTGGCGGTCGAAGTGCTGGAAGACTGGCTGGAAAAGGCCAAGGCGGGCGAATGCATCGGGGTTTGCGTGGTCGGGATCTATGCCGACGGCTGTAGCTCATATTCGCTGGCGGGCAGGATCGGCGGCTTTTCAATGCTTGGCGCCTTGCAGGTTGCAGAGGTCGAGATTGTCGAGATCGTGCGGGGTGAAGACTAATGCCGCTTCTGCCCTTCGCCCGTCAATCCAAGCCCGGCACGGACGCGGCGGGCTATTCCGGCGAAAGGCTGGTCAACTATTTCGTGCGCCCCTCTGATGGCGTGTCGCCTGGCGTGCTGATTGGCCGCTCTGGCCTGCACCCCCAGACGGGCCTAGGCGGGCCTGTACGGGCCTTGCTGGACGCGAGCGGGCGGCTTTACGCGGTGGCCGATGGGCGGCTGTGGCGGCTGGACGCTACGCCCGTGGATCTTGGCTTGGTCAATGATGACCCCAAGACTTCCATCGCGGCGGGCAGCGGGCAGGTGGCTGTTGTCTCGGGCGGGCGGTACTATCTCTGGGACGGGGCCACGCTGGCATCCTATGGGACGGGGGCGGTTGACACGCCTGTATCGGTGGCTTGGCAGGACGGCTATTTCATCGTGGCTGGCATCGGCAATGGCCGGTCTGACTTGTTCACGATTTCCGGCCTTGATGACGGCAAGACGTTTGACGGCCTGGACTATGCGGCGGCGGAAAGCAACCCCGATGGGATCGTGGCTATCCTGTCGGACCATAGCCAAGTCATGGCCTTTGGCCTCAATTCGGTCGAAAGCTTCTACAACAGCGGCGCGGCGGCGTTCCCATTTGAGCCGAACCGCAGCGCGTCGATTGCACGCGGCGTGAAAGACGCCCGCACCATCGCGCAAGAGGATAACGCGGTCTTTTGGGTCGGGCCGGATAACGTGGTGTATCGCTACGGCGGCGGGGCGCCTGCGGTCATATCGACGCGGGAGATTGAGGAAACCCTGGGCCGCGCCACCATCGCGGCGGCGTTCACCTTCACCGACCGAGGGCATAAGTTCTACTGCATTCGCCGGGAAAGCGGGTCATCTCTCTGCTACGACATCACGACGGGCATGTGGTGCGAGCGCCAGACCGGGGAAGGCCCTTGGATTGCGACCTGCGCCGTCATGTCGGCGGGTGTGCAGTATGTGGGCACTTCGACCGGGACCGTCTGCACGATAAGCAGCGCGGTTTTTACCGATGACGGGGCAGAGTTCGCGGCGGAGGCGGTGAGCGTGCCTGTCGTGCAGGGCGGGGCGTTGTTCCCGATTTCCCGGCTGTATCTGATGATCGGCATGGGCGACATTGCGCTTCCTGACGAAACCATGACAACCGAGCTTTACGACGCGGACGGCGATGTTCTGGTGGACGCTGACGGCGTGGTGCTGATGGTCCAGGCCGATGACGAGCCGAATGGCCGGGTGATCCTGCAAACGTCCAAGGACGGGCGCACGTGGAGCCTGGAGAAGTGGCGCCCGCTGGGCCGCAAGGGCGAATACGGCAAGCGGGTGATGTGGCACGCCCTGGGGCAGTTCCGGCGCTTTCAGGTGCGGATCAAGATCACGGACCCGGTGCGGCGCGATATCTACGGGGTAAGCTATGAATAGCTTGGCCCCCGTGCCCCGGATCGAGATGGACCCCGAGCTTAAGCGCTGGCTTTCGGCCTTGCGGGACACATACAACGGCGCCCCTGTGACGCCCCCCGGCGCGGTTGTGGCAAGCTATGCCGCCACGGCCACGGGCTGGCTTCCCCTGGACGGCCAGGCAGTGAGCAAGCGCGACTATGCGGCGCTTTATGCGGTGATCGGCGGCGCCTATGGCGAGACCGCCACGACCTTCAACCTGCCTGACGCAACCGGGACGCCCCCGGCTGTGGGCACGGCTTGGCTGATCAAGACCTGAGGTAATCGACATGCTTGGAATGCTACTGGGGTCGGTGTTTTCCGGCGTTCTTGGCGCGTCTTCTGCCAACAAGGCGGCAAAGGCGCAGACGCAGGCGGCGGACCAGGCCAACGAAACGCAGCGCTATATCTTCGACAAGAGCGTGGCCCTGACCGAGCCGCAACGGCAGATCGGCAACAACGCCCTTGCGGCCATGGCATCGCAGTACGGGCTTGCGCAGGCCCCCGAGGGCTTCACGGGGTTTCAGGCCGATCCGGGCTATCAGTTCCGTCTCGACCAGGGCAACCAGGCGATTGACCGGGCGTCTTCGGCGCGCGGCATGCGGATGGGCGGCGCGACGTTGAAAGCAGCTTCGGACTACAACCAAGGCATGGCGTCGCAGGAGTACGGCAACTATTTCAGCCGCCTTGCCGGGCTGGCAGGGGTGGGGCAGCAGGCCACGAGCCAGCAGATCAGCGCGGGCCAGACCTACGGCGCCAACGTGGGCAACAACCTCCTGACGGCGGGCCAAGCGCGTGCCAGCGGCTACGCCGGGGTAAATGACGCGGCGCAAGGCACGATCAACAACTTGTTTTCCATCTATGGGATGAACCGCGCCGGTTACTTCGGCTGAGCTACCTTCCAACGGTCACCGTTGCGAACGGAAGAAGCGTATTTGGCACTTATGCCGTATTTCCTAGCAAGCTTTGCCAATGCGCCAAAGGGAAGATCAGACCGCAACTCCGCCACAGCATCCGCAGACAGCTTTGTGAAATGATGTGTTTCACCCCTTTTACGGGTGCCGTGAATATCCAAATCTGCCGAATTTTCGGCGGGCGTTGCCCATCTCAGGTGGGCGGCAGAAACGCAACCAAGATGACCTTTGCCGCAAGAGTGCGCGGCTTGATGAATGTCAGAGGGCGGGACGCCATGCGCGAGAATGCAAACCACACGATGGGCAAGTTGGCGGCTCCCTTCGAATGTGACACGGCCATATCCATTCCGATTTTGACTAAAAGGCCAGATCAGGCATTCGGCGCCATTGTGCGTTACGGCATACTTGCAAAAATCAAGTCGGTCCTTTCCGTAGAAGAACGTTGGGTCGCCCCATCGGCGGCGCTTGCCGTAATGGCACTGGCAAAGCCCGCCAGCTTTCACGGGCTTGCTGCAGTCTTCAATCAAGCATATCAGATTGGTAGCCATATGACCTCTCACACAGGTTTGCTGGTTAGGGTGAAGCGAGCGCTGGAACGCTTGTTTCACCCGCCCATTATGCGCTTTTCCAATGCCATTGGCAACAAAGGAGGCGCAAATTGAACGCACTGGCAAACCCCGCAGCGGCCTATATGACGGGCCTGCAATACGCCCAGCAGGCCAAGGATATGGAGCGCCAGAACGCCCTGGCGCAGCTTTACCAGACCCAGGGCGCGGGCATTGCCAACGGCGATCAGGGCGCCTTGAACGCCTTGGCGGCGCTGGACCCCATGGCCGCTATGGGCGTGCGGCAAAACGCCTTGGGCATGCAGGCCACGCAACTCGGGATGCAGCAGACCCAGCAAAGCATGGCCTTCGACGCTGAGAAAATGCAGATGGTGCGCGACCAGTCCAAAGCGGCGGCGGCTGAGCATGCGGCGAAGCTGACGGCGGAGCAGCGGGCGGCGGAAGCGGCCAAGATGGAAAGCGTCTTGAGGGGCGCGGCGGCTGTGGTGGACAATCGCCCGGCCTTCGAGGCGTTCCTGTCGCAGAACGGCGTTGACCCGTCGCAGATCCCGGCAGGATCGGAGAAAGCCTTCATCGCCATGACCGAGGGCGGGCTTGACGCGCTGAAACAGTTCACGCCGGACCCGGTGACGCCGCTTTCTCCCCAAGGCAAGTTCAACGTGGATCAGCAGCGCGGATTTGTGCCGCCTGGGACGGCTTTTGACAACGGCGCCCCGACAGTGAACGTCAATGCGGGCGGCGGAACCAAGCTCTATGACACCTTGGACACCAAGCAAGGCGAGATGTTTGGCGCCCTGATCGACCAAGGCAACTCTGCGGCGCGCAATGTCGTCGTGCTGGACCAGATGTCCAGTCTCCTCGACCAAATCCCAACCGGCATGCAGGCGGCTATCCAGCGGTTCGGCGGGCAGCTTGGCGTGCAGACTGAGGGGCTGGACAAGATCCAAGCCGCCGAAGCGATGATCAATCAGCTTGTGCCGCAACAGCGGGCGCCGGGGTCTGGCACCATGTCTGACCGCGACCTTGAGCTGTTCAAGTCGTCGCTGCCGAGCCTGATCAACACGCCCGAGGGCAACAAGATCATCGTAAAGACGATGAAGGGCCTGGCAAACTACAGCCTGGCGCAAGCGCAGATCGCGCAACAGGTGGCGGATCGGACGATTACCCCAGCTGAGGGCCGCAAGCGCCTGTCCGAATTGCCGAACCCGCTGGCCGAGTTCCAGAACGCCCCTGCCACTGGGGCGGCGCCTGAAAATGGCGTGAAGGTCTACAAGTTCGATGCTGAGGGGAACCTCGTCCCATGACCATCATCGCCCAACTTGCGGACGGCACCGAGCTTCACTTCCCTGATGGCACCGCGCCGGAAGTCATTCAGCGCACCGTCAAGAACATGGTCAAGAGCGCTGCGCCCGAAGCTGTGGCGCCGGAGACTGTCGCCACGACGCAAGACGGGGGCAAGGTCACCAAAGACGCCAAGGGCAACCTGTCGTTTTCCAGCCCCGCCTATTCGACCAATGACCCGGCCAAGATTGCCGAGATCATGAAGGGCGCCACGCCTGCCGATATCTCGATGCGGGGCTTTGATCAGTCTACCTTGGACCAGGCCGGCGCTGCGGGGCCTTTGAGCAAGTTTGTGCAGGGCATCCCCTTTGCCGGGCAGTGGGTGGACGAGCTGGCGGGCAGTTTGGCCGGTCAGGACGCGCAACAAGGGGTGCGGGCCGCGCAATCGGCCATGGACCGGCAGCGGCCCGGCACTTCCGCCGCTTTGCAGATCGGCGGTGGCGTGGTTGGGGCTATCCCGATGGCAATGACTGCGGCCCCTGGCATCGCAGCAGCGGCGCCGCAGAGCCTTGCCGGGCAGATGTTGGCTGGTGGGGTGGCGGGCGCCGCTTCTGGGGCTGCGGAGGGCGCTGTAAGCGGCGCAGGCGCGGCTAACGATGGCAACCGCATGGACGGCGCCAAGGTGGGCGGGCTTGTTGGCGGGTCTCTTGGTGGCATGCTTGGCGGCGCAGCCCCCGCGCTGTTGAAGGGGCTGCAATCCGGGTCGCGCACGGTCATTAACTGGTTCAAGAAGACCGATGTTGCAGGGATCACGAAAGCCCTGGGCGTGTCTGGTGACGCGGCGCAGATCATCAAGACGCACCTGGAGGCGGACGACTTCCGAGCGGCGGCGGATGCGCTGCGCAAGGCTGGGCCGGATGGCATGCTGGCCGATACGAGCCAACAGGCTTCGCAGCTTCTGGACACGTCGATTGCGGCGGGCGGGCCGTCCATGCAGATCGCACGGGATGCGGTCGAGGGCCGCGCGGCTGCGGCTTCTGGGCGCCTCACTGCGGCCATGGATGCGACCTTGGGGCCTGCCCCCGAGGGCATGAAGGCAGCGGCCAAGAGCGTGGCAGGGCGGACGGCGGCAAGCCGCGCGGAAGCCTACAAAGCGGCCTATGCGTCGCCCATCGACTATGCCAGCGATGCGGGCAGGGCTATCGAGGGCGTTCTAGGCCGTATCCCGACCAAGACCGTCAACGCGGCAGTGCAAGAGGCCAACGACGCCATGAAAGAGGCGGGCGAGGTCAACATGCAGATCATGGCGACCGTCGCCCCCGATGGGTCCGTGACCTTCTCGCAGCCCCTGAACGTCCAGCAGCTTGACTACCTCAAGCGCGCCTTGGGCACCCTCTCCGACGCGGAGCGCGACCAGTTCGGGCGCCTGACTGGGCCAGGGCAGCGGGCCGCGCGCTTGGCTTCTGACCTGAAAGACGCGCTTGGCAAGGCTGTGCCTGGATATCTTCGGGCGGTGAAGCTGGGGGGCGACAAGATCGCGGAAGACAAAGCGCTGCAACTGGGCCGCGACCTGTTGAAGCCGTCCGTCACCCGCGAAACGGTCCGCGAAACCATGTCTGGCGCCTCTCTGGAGGCCAAGCAGGCAGCGGCGCAGGGCATTCGCACGGCCTTTGACGAAGCCATGGCCAATGTCAAAGCCACGGCGGGCAACCCTTCGACCGAGGCGGCGGAAGCTCTCAAGGCCGTCAAAGAGTTCTCGTCGCAGGCCAATCGGCAGAAGGCGGAAATCATCCTGGGCAAAACCAAGGCTGAGAAGCTTTTCGCGGCCTTTGACGAGGCGGCGTCACAGATCGCTCTTCGCGCTGCCATTGCCAAAGGGTCGCAGACCGCCACCAGGACGGCAGGCAAACAGGCCATGGATGCCATCATTGAAGGCAACCCGCTGGACCTGTTGAAGCAAGGCAAGCCTGCCGAGGCGGCGCGCGGTATCGTCCAGATCCTGACCGATGCAACGCCAGCCGCCCGCATCAAGAAGACGCAGGCGATCTATGGCGAGGTTGCACGGGCCTTGGTCGAGAAGCGCGGGCCGGATGCGATGCAGGCGCTTGGCATTCTGCAAGGGGCCATCAGGGGCGCCCCGGTGAGCCAGGCGCAGGCCGATCTTGTGGCTAAGGCTGTGACTGCTTCTGCTTCCGCTCTTGCCTATCAACTAGGGTCGCAAACCCAAAGGCAGTGAGTATCAATGCGGCAAAGGTGATGACGACAACCCACGTCGGTTGCTCTGCCATCAGGCGCCGCAAGGCCCACTGCAAGAACCACAAATCAACTGGAAGCGCGGCGGCAAAGATCAGGGGAACCAGGATCATGACCACGCGCATACCGTACCTCCAAACAAGCGAAACCCAAGGATAACACAGCCGATGAAAATCGCCAACGTCCTTGCATATGCGCAGCCCATCGCCGCCCGCAATGCCCTGATGCAGCAGCCCCAAAGCCAAAACGCCCTATCCGGCCCGGCTGGCATGGGCGCGACGGACGCCCTCTCTCTGGCGGCTAAGCAGGTCGGCATGACCGAGCAGGACCAGGGCGCGGCGCTTCAAGAATACATGGCAAATGGCGGGGTGAACCTTGACCCGCGCGTCACGGCCTGGTGCGCGGCCTATGTCAACGCCACGCTGAAACAGGCGGGCAAGCAGGGCACCGGGTCCAACATGGCGCGCAGCTTCCTGGACTGGGGGCAGGGCGTCGATGCACCGCAGGCGGGCGATATCGGCGTGCTGCCCCGTGGCGCCCCCGGCTCTGGCCTGGGCCATGTCGGCTTTGTGGATCGGGTCAACCCGGATGGAACGATTCGCCTGCTCTCGGGCAACGCTGGCGCCAATGGCGCGGTGAACTACCAGAATTACCCCGCGAACGCCTTCCTGGGCTTTCGGCGCGGCTAACCTCCAAAACAAGAGGCCCACATGCCCCGTCTCTCTTTCGAGGCGGTTCCCCGCGCATTGGATGCGAACGGGAACCCCATCAGCTATGCCAAGCTTCGCGTCTATGTCGCGGGATCGACCACGCCCGTTACGACCTATTCCGACGTGGCATTGACGACGGCGCAGACCGTTCCCGTCCTGGCTGACAGCTCTGGCACCTTCCCCGAAATCTACCTGCCAGCGGGGGCCTATAAGGTCCGCATCCAGACGCCTTCCGGGTCGCTGGTGCAAGAGGCCGATTGGGTGGTTTCAAGCGCTGACGGCCTGTCGTTTCAGACCGTGGCGGCGTTGAAGGCCAGCGGCGTGCTGCACGCCGGAGCCTATGTTTCGACGCAGGGCTTCTACACCCCCGGCGACCGTGGCGCTGCGCAATACCTGATCGTCACCGACGACGATTTCCCCGGCAGCCCGAACGGCTACAGCGACCACGCGATCACGGGCACGAGCCTGGTGGCCAAGCTGGTTCCGGGTCCGACCGTCAACGCCGCGCAATTCGGCGCTGACCTGACCGGGGCGGCGTCTGCCGTCGCAGCCGTCTCGGCCATGCTGGACTATGTGAACGTGCGCGGCGGTGGCTTGGCCTTCCTGCCTGCCGGTGATTACCGCTGGGACGGCTCTCTGACCAAGCAGGGCCTTAACGGGGTCATCCTGGAGGGCGAGGGCAACCGCACCAAGCTCATTCGCTACGGCAACCAGGGCGCGGCCATCCGGTTCTGGGGCGGGGCCAACAACCGCATTCGCAGCCTCCTCATGGACTGCCAAGGCTATGCCGGGCGCGGGATCTACCTGCAAGACCGGTTCAGCGGCATCGAAGATTGCGAGTGCAACAACTGCCCTAACCGTCCTTTCGCCATGAACGGCGGCGGGAATGCGTCTTTTGGTCTGGACAGTGCCGGGCGCAATTCCGACGACGCGGGCTTCACCACGGCTACCTTTTTCCCGACCGGGTGCTGGATTGACGGTTGCCGGGTGACGCGCGCCGGGGAAACGGCGTTCAGTCAGAAGCGCATGTTCTACAGCCGCATCACCCATTGCACGGGGATCACGGTCTATTCGGAGGGCGCCACGGCTGACCTGTGCAGCTATTCGGTGATCGAGGGCAACACGCTCCTTAACGTGGGCCTGATCAACACCGCAGAATGGCCGAACCTGGACGACGGCGGCACCATTGCCGGGGCGGGTGGCGGCGGGGTGGGCGGCATCGGCATTGATGCGGCCACCGGGGTCCGGGTGGTCAATAACACCATCATCGGGGTGGATTCCCTGACGACCCCGATCAACGACCGCCGCAGGGCTGCCATCAACGTGGTCAACAACCTGGCCGCGTCTTTCTCGACCATCATCGCCAACAACCACATCGAAAGCGCCAAGACCGGCATCTGGCTCAAAGGCACTGGCGCTGGCGCGGCAGGCGGCACCTTCCGCAGCAGCATCACCGGCAACACCTTCAAGGACATGGGCACCGGGCTTGGCGTCGGCACCTCCTTGCAACGCTTCGGCGCCATCTGGATCGACGCGCTGAATAACCCGAATTACGCCACCGGAAACACTCAAATCGGGACGGACATGATCCTGACCGACCAGAGCGGGAACAACTGGGTGGACTCGCTGGATTGGGCGACCTTCACGCCCGTTCTGACCATCGGCGGGGCGTCAACCGGGATCACCTATGGCACGCAGTCTGGGCGCTATCAGCGGGCCGGGCGGCGGGTTTTCTTCGAGATCAAGATTGTCCTGACCGCAAAGGGGTCATTGACCGGCGCGCTCAAGATCGCGGGCCTGCCCGTCTTGACTGACGCCAACACCATCAGCCCCACGGCGGATCTGATTTGGATTTGCCCCGGCGCGACCGTCCCCGTGCAGCCCTGGGCCATGGTGGACAACAACGCCACGACCATCAGCCTCTTTGCGGACAGGTCCGACACGACCGCTTACGCGGCCCTGACTGAGGGCAACCTCTCGGCGACGCAAACCATTCTCCTTCGCGGCTCTTACGAAGTCTAGGAACCCCCATGAAAACCATCGCTGAGCTTCTCAGCGCGGCTTCGGCTGCGCCTGATGACCTGTTGCCCGTCTGGTCCACTGAGCTTGACCGGACTGTGGCGGTTTCTGTTGCCGACCTGGCGGGGACTATCCTTGCTGAGGGCGGTGTCGCCACGCAATCCAACTTCGCCAGCCGCACCGATCTTGTGACCTGGGCCACGACCGCCACGCCCTTTGACGGCCAGGTGGTGACAGCCGGGGGCCGTTCCTACCGCTTCACCGGCTCTGGCGCGGAAATCCCCGACCTCCCCGGCTGGGTCCCGTTTGGCGACATCTCCCTTGCCCACTGGGGCGCGAATGTCGCTGGCCTGGCGGACGCCCGCGAGAAGCTGCAAGCCGCCGTGACCTATGCAGCCGGGCGCAAGCTGTTCTTGGCCGCTGGGGCGCTTTACCGCGTCATCTCGACGGCCTCTGTCACCATCCCCCCGGAAGGCGTTCGGCTGGTCGCAGAGGGCGCCGATGCGGTCATCTGGCAGGATGAGGCTTCGACCGAAGGCGCGGCCAACGGCTATGCGGACCTGTTTTACTACTCGGGCGAGATCGCCCATATCCGCATGGAAAACGTGACCCTTCGCGGGTCGCGCCAGGCTCTCCGCGCCACGGCGGGCAGCGTGCGGCTGATCAACTCGCCCACGAGCCTTTCGGCCACGGCGGCGTCCTGCGGCCTGCTGGAATTCCGGGGCTGCACCTTCGAGCATACCCGGGCGCTGATGTTCTTCCCGACGAATGTTCGGAAAATGGTGGTCATCGGCAACACCTTCCGCATGGGCACGCGCGGCGGCTTCCATGCCCAGAATTGCCAGCACGTGACTTTCTGCGACAACACGGCCCGTTACGTGCGCGATGATGTGCTGAATTGCAACATCAACTCGATTGGCGACGGCCAGGATTTCCACATCACCGGCAACAAATGCTGGGGCTCCCTGGGCCTGCTGGTGACCAACGGCAAGCGCGGGACCATCGCCGACAACCATTCCCGCTTCGGCACGAACCGGTTTATCCGGGTGGGCATCGACACGGACGCGGACCAAGGATCGACCAGCCTTGACTGGGTGATCCGGGACAATGTGGCCCAAGACCAGATGGCGGGGATCGAGGCGGGCGGCGATCATTCCATGATCGTGCTGTACCTGCCGAGCGCCCAACAGGGCAGCGCCCCCGGCGTGCCTGGCAGCCCGGACGCATCGGGCCAGATCGTGGCGCCCGAGCCCTATTACTACACGACCGGGCAGGGCCTGGACGGGGCCACGGTCGCGCCCTCGGCGGGGATCACGGTCAGTGGAAACGTCTATCGCCGCACGGTCATCTCCGGCGATTTCTCGGACGTGGCGGGCGAGCTGTTCGAGTCCCGAACCGGGCCGATTGACATCACCTTTGCCATGGACACCTGCCGCCCGTCTTCGGCGCTGCGGGTCACCGGGACCGTGCGGGATGTGCGCGTCTCGGAAAACACATTCGTCGGCACCTATGCCGGGATTGCATGGAACCTGCGGCGCTTCATCAGGTCTGAGATCCTGTCCAGCGTGATCGAGGGCAACACCTTCTCGGACTTCTACCGCGCGGGCATCTGGTTCAACGACGACGAGCCGCTGGACAGCTATCAGGAGGTCTTGGTCAGGGACAACATCTTTGACGCAGACCCCTATCTGCGCCACCCCGACCGGAACGCGGACGGGTCTTGGCTGAGCGGATCGGCGGAGGCCACGGCCTTGCGCCTGTCCACGACCTACGGCTGGACCATCGAGGGCAACCTTGTCAAAAACGCCGCGCGGGTGATCTATCCCGAGCCTGCCGTGGATGACCCTACCCGGGTGACGCGGAACAACGTGATCCATGCCGATGTCGCGGCCACGGGCTGGAATGCGGGCAACAGGGGCGTTGGGCGCGTGCCTGCGGTCGGCAACGGCTGGAGCGTCATCTTCCGCGACAGCGACCCCACGAGCGCGACCTTCCGCAACTTGACGGGCGATCAGCGGGCCGAATCCGTTTCCATGCCCACCACGGGCAAGTGGATGGCGGGAACCTTCGTCCAGAACATCAACCCGGCAGATGACAACGTGATCGGCTGGAAACGACTGACCACGGGCAGCGATCATGTCGCGGGCGTGGATTGGGTGGAGGTGGCCGCGACCCTCAGCCCTGAGGATTTGGCGGCGGTGGAGGAGGCCAGCGCTTCGGCCAGCGCATCGGCCAGCATTGCCCTAGCCGCGCGGGATGCGGCCATCGCCGGGGCGCAGGTCTACCCTGACGTGGCGGCTGGCTTGGCTGCGGTTGCCGATGGCGCGCAATTTATGGTGACGGGCACAAAACGTGTCGTGCGCCACAAGCGCAACGGTTCCGTTGCCGTCGAGGTCGCGGATTACCCCCTGGCGTCGTACATCGACGGGCTGATCACGGGCGGCGCGATGGACATCGCCGCGACGACGAGCGCGGGCGTGATCGACGGCGCCGATACGGTCGTGGGCCTGATTGGTGCGGACCCGGAGGGCTATGCGCCACTTTCGATCCTGTCAGATGGGACGGTGGTAGCGCCCAAATCTCGGGTGCTGACGCAGGAGATCCGGGGCGCGCTGGATATTGGCGGCGACTCCATGGAGGGCGGCGAGGGCAATTACCAATGGGCCATCACCGACACGGACGGCAATGTCCTGATTGGGGTCAAGGATGATGAGCTGATGCTGCCCGCGTCTGTCGCGCTGCCTGGCGGCGGTGCGGGCGATCAGACCACGGCCCAAGACGCCATCAACCGGGCCAAATCGGAGGCTCTGGCGCGGCGCCCGGTGCAGGGCGTGCAACAGCCTATCGCGGATTTCAATACGATTGTGCTTTACGGCCAGAGCCTGGCGCAGGGCAATGAGTCGTGGCCCGCGCTTTCCAAGACCCAGGCTTTCGGGAATTTGATGCTGGGCGGCGATGTGCGCCCGAGCGATCTGGACGGCGCGGGGTGGGTGCAGATTGCCCCGACCGGGCTGCAACCGCTGGTGGCGAAAGTTCGGTCGGGGCCTGGCATCATCGCATCGGATGCGGCGGTGGCGGCAATGTCCGATGGCGATCAGTCGCGGGGGGAATGCTCTGCCGTCCACATGGCCAATATGGCGTCTTGGCTTCTCCAGCGTCGGAACCTCGTGGCGCCGAACCCCTTCATCGTCTTGAACCCTGCCGTGAGCGGCAAGACGATTGGCCAGCTTTCCAAAGTCAACGCGGAGGACGGCATCGACCGCTATTCGCGGGTGACGGAGGGCGTGACGCAGGCCCATGCAGCGGCCACGACGGGCGCCAATGCGGGGAAATCGCACGTCGTCACGGCCATCGTGTGGATGCAAGGCGAGTGGGACTATGTGACCACGCAAGGGTCGCTCAATACCACGAAGGCCACCTATAAGGCCGCGCTGGCGCAGCTTCGGGCCGACATGGTGGCCGATATCAAGGCGATCACCGGCCAGACCGAAGACCCCATTTTCATGATGTACCAGACCGGGGCGAGCTACACGCGCGACGTGGACGGCACGGGCGCGGCGGGGCTGCATGTCGGCATGGCGCAGCTTGAATACGCGCTGGAAAACCCCGCCAAGGTCGTACTGGCGGGGCCGCACTATCAGGTGACGGACAAGGGCGGGCATCTGGACCCCAACGGGCAACGCTGGTTCGGCGGGCATCTGGCCAAGGTGTTTCACCGGGTGGCGGTCGAGGGCACGGCTTGGCGCCCCCTCTCGCCAACGAAAATCGAAATGACGGACAGCACCACGATCCGGGTTCATTTCCATGTACCCATGCCGCCGCTGGCTTTCGATCTGCCCTATGTCGTCAACACGGCCACTGACTACGCGGCCAAGGGATTTTCGGTCACAGACGCGGCGGGCGCGGTGACTGTCTCGGCGGCAATCGTTGGGGGAACCATGGTTGACCTCAGCCTGTCGCGGGCCATCGACACGGCCACGGCGCGGGTCTGGTACGCGGACAAGACCGTCCACAACGGCAACGGGTGCTTGCGGGATAGCGACACGTTCCTCTCCCGCGAGGTCTACAAATACCAGACCGGCACGGGCCAATACACCTCGGCCAATATCCCCGCTTTGGTCGATCAGCCCTATCCCCTGCACAACTGGGCAACCGCCTTTTTCCT
>JACCDQ010091198.1_pt1 | contig 40782 bp, 32 predicted proteins | sample 7446031 | NCBI WGS metagenome assembly JACCDQ01 (sample SAMN15323442, study PRJNA562643) | freshwater metagenome | isolation source: river surface water | place: USA:Blue River Watershed | collected 2017-08-17 | reverse complement strand
CGAACCTGCTGACGGCACAAGTGGCGGCCTTGCTGGACACGCAAGTGGCAGCGCTGCAGACGGCTGACCTGGTGACCTTGACGGCCAACCAAGTCAAAGCACTGACGACAGCGCAGATCCAGGCGCTGACGGTGGACCAGGTGCCGAACCTGCTGACGGCACAAGTGGCGGCCTTGCTGGACACGCAAGTGGCGGCAATGCAGACGGCTGACCTGGTGACCTTGACGGCCAACCAAGTCAAAGCACTGACGACAGCGCAGATCCAAGCGCTGACGGTGGACCAGGTACCGAACTTGCTGACCGCACAAGTGGCGGCCTTGCTGGACACGCAAGTGGCGGCGCTGCAGACGGCTGACCTGGTGACGCTGACAGAGACGCAAGTGAAGGCGCTGACGACGAGCCAAGTGCAAGCACTGACCACGGCACAGGTACCGAACTTGCTGACCGCACAAGTCGCGGCACTGCGGTCTGAGCAAATTTCAGCGTTCGAAACTGCCGATCTGATCAAGCTGACCACGGCTCAAGTTCAGGCGCTGACGACAGCGCAGATTCAATCGCTGACGGGCGATCACATCAAGTCTTTGTTGGCTTCTCAGTTGGGTGCCTTCAGCACGGCGCAAATTGCTGCGGTGAACACACAGTCCCTTGCCTCTTTGAGCACACAGCAATTGCGAGGCTTTGGCGCAGAACAAATTGCAGCTTTCAGTACCGAACAAATCTTTAATTTGACAACTGCGCAATTTGTGTCTTTGAGCACGTCGCAAGTGGCTGCCATGGAAACGCGCGACTTGGCCGCGCTGACCACCACGCAGATTCGCTTGATGACCAACGAACAAATTCTTGCTTTGACCACTTTGCAGTTGCCCAACTTGACAACGGACAAAGTGGCTGCATTGACCACATCACAAGTATCGTCACTGGAATTGAGCGCCCTGGCAAGACTGACCAACGAGCAACTGGCAGCGCTGAGCACAGAAGCCGTTGTATCCATGACCACGGCACAAGTGGCCAGTTTGACAACTTCGCAAGTGCAGTCACTCTCATCGGCGCAAATGTCGGTGATGGAGACGCGCGATCTGACGGCTTTGGCAACGGATCGTATCCGTGCATTGACAACTGATCAACTCGTAGGATTGACCACCCAACAATTTGCGGCCTTGTCTTCCACGCAATTGGCAGCCTTAACGACGACCCAAGTGCAAGCCCTTGAGTCCGTGGACGTTGCGGCTATTGCAACCGCCAGTTTGTCTGGATTTGACGCTGCACAGATCATCTCGTTGACCAGCGAGCAAGTGGCTGGCTTGACCACTCGCCAGCTTGCGGCTTTGGGAACCCAGCAAGTGGTGGCGCTGCAAACGGCAGACATGGCAGGACTCTCGTCCGACCAGGTTCGTGCTTTGCAGACCCAACAAGTCGCCGTTTTGACGACGGCTCAGTTGCCCAACCTCTCGGCCGATTGGACTTCGGCGCTGTCTACCCAACAAGTGGCCGCCATTCAAACAGCCACCTTGTCACGCATGACTTCTGCGCAGGTTGCCGCCTTGAACACCGCCCAAGTGGCAGCGCTCGGAACGGCACAAGTCGCCAATCTCACGACCCAGCAGCTGGCTGCCATCGGCAACGACAAAATCAAGACCCTGGACACACAAGATGTCGCAGTGTTGACCACGTCCCATGTCCAATCGCTGTCACGTGACCTGCTGGAGGGCATGACCACGGCTCAGATGGCGGCGATGACGACGGCACAGGTGCCCACCCTGTCGGCCACGCAAGTGGACTATTTGTCTGCCGCCCAATTGGCTGCCCTCCAAACGGCTGCTGTCGCAGCGCTGGCAACCGCAAGCGTAGCCTCCTTGAGCAATGAGCAGATCGCTGGCATGAAGGATCAGCAGATCGCTGCCCTAGGGACCGCTCAGGTGGTCGCTGTGGACTCCTTGGCGATCGACGGACTGACGACCGATCAGATTGTGGCATTGACCACAGCGCAGGCCGCCGTCCTGACCACCAGCCAGTTGTCGCGTTTCAGTGACAAACAGATGCAAGCCATCCAAACCGATGACTTGATCAGCCTGACCACGGCACAAATTCGTTCGCTGAGCAATGATCAGGTCACGCAGTTGACGACCGCACAATTTGCGGCCTTGCTGACCTCGCAACTGCCTGGGCTGAGCACGGCACAGGTTGCAGCCATGGAAAACGCAGACATCACGGCTTTGCGCACCAGCCAACTTTCTGGCTTGAGTACCGCTCAAGTCCGTGCAGTCACGGCCACACAGGTGCCCGCGCTTACGACCGCTCAAGTCGCATCCTTGCGGACGGATCAGGTTGCCGCTCTTGACTCTGCCGTGATTGAAACCTTGACCACAGCCCAGGTCGTGTCCTTGGGGACATCACAGGTGGCCGCGTTGAGCACGTCACAACTGAGCCGCATGACAGATGCCCAAATCAAGGCTATGGAAACGGCAGATGTCGCCAGTTTGACGACCGCCCAAGTCCGCTCCTTGAGCAATGATCAGGTCATTTCGTTGACCACAGCCCAAGTTGCAGCCCTCACCACGGCACAGGTGGCTGGATTGTCCACTTCGCAAGTGGCGGCGATGGAGAATGGCGATGTTGCGGTCATGACGCCTGCACAGGTGGCAGCCCTTAGCACTGCGCAAGTCAGCGCACTGACAGCAGATCACGTCGCTGCGATGACGACAGCGCAAGTCACCGCACTCACCACAGGACAAATTGTGGCCCTGGACTCTGGTGACATGGAGTCGCTGACAACGCAAAACATCATTGCACTGAACTCTGCGCAAGTGGGTGTTCTGACCACCGCGCAAATCAGCAAGCTGACACAAAGGCAAGTTCAGGCGCTAGAGACAGCAGACCTGGCGGGATTGACCACGACACAGATCCCGTCTGTCAGCGATGAGCAAGTGGGGTGGCTGACGACCGTTCAAATTGCTTCGCTGAAGCCAGCGCAACTGTCTGCTTTCACGTCATCGCAAATTGCGGCGATTGAAAAGGCCGATCTGGTGGTCATGAACTCGGCGCAGGTGGTGGGCTTGAGCACCTACCAGATGCAAGCCTTGACGGCTGATCAAGTGGCAGCGTTCACCACGGAGCAAATCGCCGTCTTGAAGAGCGATCAACTGGCTGCATTGGATTCCAGCGACATTGAATCGCTGACCACTGCACAGGTTGTGGCATTGAACTCGACACAAGTGGGAGGCTTGACCACGGCCCAGTTGTCGCGCTTCTCCGAGAAACAGTTGCAGGCCATGGAAACGGCTGATCTTGCCGGCTTGACCACACAACAGGTTCGCTCCTTGTCAGATGATCAAATCCGTTGGCTGCAGACCGCCCAAGTGGTGACCCTTAAAGTGGCGCAAGTGTCGGCACTGAGTTCATCGCAAGTGGCTAATCTGGAAAAAGCAGATCTTGCCGTACTGACGTCCGCTCAAATTTTGGCGTTGTCGACGGAGCAGGTCAATGCCCTGCAAGCTGACCAAGTGGGCGTGCTGACCACGGAGCAAATGGTGGTCATGCGCAGCGATCAGGTGGCTGCCTTGTCGTCAGCCAACATGGCTTCCCTCACGACGTCGCAACTCGTAGCTCTGAGCTCCTTGCAGCTCAGCGCCATGACCACGGCTCAGTTGTCACAATTCTCTGATAAGCAACTTCAGGCTATCGAGGCAGCTGATGTGGCAGGCTTGACCACGCAGCAGTTGATCAGTCTGAGCAACGATCTGGTGATTGCACTGACCACGTCGCAGGTGGTTTCCCTCAAGCCAGCCCAAGTGGCCGCGATGCTGACCTCTCAAGTGGAAGCTTTGGAGAATGCCGATGTGGCGGCATTGACCTCTGCCCAAGTGCTGGCTTTGACCACGGAACAGGTGAAGGCATTGATTGGTGACCAAGTTGCTGCCTTGCGCACTGACCAAGTGGCTGTCTTGAAGAGCGATCAACTCGCAGCGCTGGACTCTAATGATGTGGAATCTTTGACCACGGCTCAGATGGTGGCATTGAGCTCTGCGCAGCTGAGTGCATTGACCACGGCACAGTTGTCACGCCTGTCGGACCGCCAAGTGCAGGCCATTGACGCGTCGGATGTGTCTGGCTTGACCACAAGTCAGGTGATCGGGCTCACCAATGACTGGATCGCGGCCTTGACGACCGGTCAAGCTGCCAGTTTGAAGGCTGCGCAGATCGCAGCGTTCACGACCCAGCAAATCGTGGCCATTGAGCCTCGCGACCTGGCCGTGCTGGACAGCGCACAGATTCGTGGCTTGACCACTTCTCAAGTCGCTGCTTTGCTTGGTGATCAAGAAGCCAGCCTGACCACGTCTCAACTGGTGGCCATGACCTCCGATCAAATTCGTGCGCTGACGACAGAGCAGGTGGTTTCCCTCTCGACGGCCCAAATGAGTGCCATGACTTCCTTGCAAGTTTCGGTGCTCACGACTCAGCAAGTGGTCGCCATTGAGGCAGATGACTTGGCCGTGATGTCCTCGGCTCAACTGGTTGCGCTGACAACAGACCAAGTGCAAGCTCTGAAAACCACGCAATGGCCCAGCCTGACCACGTTACAAATGTCCTCCTTCAGTGCCAAGCAAATGGCGGTGCTGACCACAGAGCAATTGCGCTCCATTGAGGATCGTCAAATCGCTGCGCTGACTTCAGTTCAGACCCGTGCTTTGGACACAACCCAATTGATGGCCTTGAAAGTGGAGCAAGTGTCCAGTTTGTCCACGGCCGGTCTTTCGGGGCTGACCTCGCTGCAACTGTCTGCGTTGGAGACTGTCCAAGTGGTAGCTTTGACCACCCAGCAAGTGGCTTCATTGCAAGTGGCTCAGGTCAAAGGATTGACCACTTCGCAAATGCTTGCCATGGAAGGCGACGATGTCAAGGCGATGACTACGGCGCAAATCGCCGGTTTGAGCTCTGATCAACTCAGAGCTCTTAGCACGGACCAAATTCAGGTCTTGACAACGGGGCAGGTATCAGCTCTGTCCGTCACCCAGGTTGCCAGCTTGCAGGTGTCGCAGCTACAAGCAGTTGAGGGTGTTTATCTGAAGACTTTGAGCTCAGATCAGATCCGCTCGCTGACCACTGAACAGGTTGCGGGACTCAAAGCATCCCAAGTCCCCGACTTGACAACTGCGCAAGTGGCCGCCTTTAAGACCGTTCAGATTCAGGCACTTGAAACGGGTGACTTGCAGCAACTGACGACTCAGCAATTGGCCGTAATCGATTCTGCGCAGGTGCGTGCTTTGACCACCAGTCAGGTGGCTGCATTGACGGTGGATCAGGTACCTTTCCTCAGCACCGAACAGATCGCTGCATTGTCTTCAGTACAGGTGATGGCACTGGAGACCGCGGACGTGGCGGTATTGACAACTCGACAAGTTGCGAATTTGAGTGTTGCGCAGATGAAGGCAATGACTACAGAGCAAATTGCCTCCATTGAAACGCTGGACTTGCAGGCTTTGAGCACAGATCAGCTATTCGGTCTTACCTTAGCGCAAGTGCAAGGGCTCTTGACTGAGCAAGTGATCGCTTTGCAAACGCATCAAGTTGCTGCGATGTCGTCTGCACAAGTTGGCGCTCTGACCACCGATCAGATACAAGCTTTGGAGACTCGAGACATTGTGGCCCTGAGTTCACAACAGGTTCGTGGCATGACCACGGCTCAGGTGACCGCATTGCTGGCAACACAAATTGCAGCGATTGAAACTGATGATTTGGCCGGATTGAATGCGCTAGGCATTCAGGCATTGACCACTGAACAATTGGTGGCTTTGACAACAGCGCAAGCAGTTGCTCTGTCATCTGTCCAAGTGGCTGCACTTCAGACAACTCAGCTTTTGGCGCTTGAGACCAGAGATCTTGCTGTCTTGGAGTTGACGCGTGTGACAGCCCTCAGCGCAGATCAGATCAAAGCCTTGTCGTCGGACCAAGTCGTGGCTTTGACTACAGAGCATGTTGCTGGCTTGAAGACAACTCAGATTCAAGCATTGATGACTGAACAGCTGGCTGCCTTGGAGACACGTGATGTAGCCGTCTTGGGTAGTCACCAGGTTCGAGCCCTCAGCACTGCCCAAGTGGCGTCTCTCACGACGGCGCAGATTCGAGCATTGACCACAGATCAAATTTCTGTGACTTTGAACGATCAAGTCGCTGCACTGACCACAGATCAAGTGACGGCCCTTAACCCCAGCTTGATCGCTGTGCTCAATTCCAAGCAGTTGGGAGCGATGACTACCAGTCAAGTGGCTGCACTTTTGACCAGTCAGTTGTCTTCGCTTTCCAGCGATAGCCTTAAGGGCTGGTCTGCATCACAGGTAGCAGCGCTGAGCACGGCAAACGTGGCAGCACTTACAACTGCTCAAGTTGGTGGAATATCTCTGGCTCAAGTCCCAGCCTTGACCATCAGCCAAGTTCAAGCCCTGGAAACGGCTGACATGGCAGTCTTCGCATCGAACCAAATTCGGGCCTTGACAACTGATCAGGTTGTGGCTTTGACGACAAGTCAAGTAAAGTCTCTGACGCCTGAATTACTCACCAGCATGACCGCTACTCAATTTGCCGCAGTCGAGACGGTGGACTTGCAGGTCTTGACAACGGCACAATTGGGCAGCGTCACTTCGGCACAGATCAGGGCTCTGTCCACGGATCAGTTGGTTGCACTCACTACCATCCAAATCCCTTACCTGACCACTGACGCTGTAGCCAAATTGACGGTGGGTCAAATATCTGCTTTGACCAATGATCAAGTGAAATCGCTGACCACCGAACAAGTTGTCGCACTTCCGACAGTCAGTCTGGCAGCCATGACGACTGCTCAAGTAGCTGTGATGGAAACACGCGACATAGAGGCGTTAACCCCTTATCAGTTGCAAAAAATGCCCACCGCTTCGTTGTCATCTCTGACTACGGCACAAATCGTAGCGTTGACTACTGAGCAGGTTGAATCCTTGCCGACAGCGAGCTTGGTAGCCTTGACCACTCAGCAGGTTGCTGCACTTGAAAACAGAGATGTTCAGGCATTGACGGCATTGCAAGTCCAAAAATTGACTACCAATCAGCTAAGTGGAATGTCGTGGTCGCAAATTGGTGCCATGTCAACGGATCAGTTGACTGCGCTGACAAGCGCTCAGAAGTCTGCGGTGCTTGCAAAGGATGCCACCTTGAACGCCAGTGGCTTGAGCACGGATCAAAAGATGATTGTCAGCAATAACAGCATCACACCCGTGATGCTGGACCTGAATGGCAATGGCATCCAAACCTTGGCCTTAGAGCAGGGCACGCAGTTCGATTTGGCGGCACAGGGCGAGGCACAGCGTGTTGGTTGGGTTGCGCCTTCCGATGGCCTCTTGGTGCGTGACTTGAACCTAGACGGCATCATTCAGGATGGACGTGAGTTGTTTGGTTCGTCTACCGTTTTGCCCAACGGACAGACCGCACAAGACGGCTACCAAGCTTTGAAGGCTTTGGACAGCAACAGCGATGGCGTCTTGGACAACCGAGACGAAGTTTTTGCGTCCTTGCAAGTCTGGGTGGACGGCGACTCTGACGCATTCACCGATGGAGGAGAGTTGAAGTCTTTGGCGGACCTGGGCATTGTTTCTTTGAACCTGCAGGCTCAGGCTGGCACAGCGGTAGACCAGGGCAACCTCTTGGGCTTGGTATCCAACTATCAGACCACCGATGGCGCTCAGCACGCTATGGCGGACGTTTGGCTGCAAGTCAATCCGGAAGACTTGCGAAAGAACGTGTCCCAGATGACCCAGGCTTTGGCCGAGTTGTCATGCGATGCGGATGTCTTTGCCTCGGCATCGTCTGCGACCACGGCCAGCGTACCTGCACCTTCCTTGCAGCCGACGTTAGCGCAACCCGTCAGCCCCATGGCGCAGGCTTTGGCCCAATTTGATGCCAACGGTCAACCTTATGCCACGGCATCCAGCTTGATGCTGGCCTCGGATCCGACAAATTCGTCAACTCAGAAGTTGTTGGCCCATCCGGACGATCTGAACAAGCCTGTTCTCGGGAGCAGTCTGGGATGATGTTGTTGGCGCGAACCAACACTGAGAAGGGAAGCTTGCGCTTTTTCATTACACTCTGCGCAAGCTTCCTCTTGGTAACTCAGTGACCCAGCACACCACCCTTCAGTGCCTGACGGCGATCGCCCAGCACCACGGCATTCAGGCCTTGCCTGAATGCTTGGTGCAGGACCATGATTTGGGTAATGATGAATTGAGTACTCGGCAATTGATCAAAATTGCTGAATCTCTTGGCTTGAAGTGCAGCAGCCGCCAAATTGCATTGTCAGAGCTTGCCGAATTAAAGGGCGTGTTCCCTCTGATGGCTCGTAAGCGTGACCAGCGCGCCATGATTGTGGCCGGTGCACAAAAAACCGAATCTGGTGAGTTGAGGCTGGCAATCCTTGACCCGGCTTTGGACGCCAGCAAAGTGACTGTGATGAAACAGTCCGACTTTGAAAATGCTTGGTCAGGTGAAGTCATTTTGACCAAACGACAGTACCGTCTCAGTGACGTGGACAGACCTTTTGGGCTGATGTGGTTTATTCCGGAAGTATTAAAGCAACGCGATGCCTTCCGCGATATTGCCATTGCCACTCTGGTGCTGAATGCTTTGATGCTGGGATTGCCCATATTCACCCAATTGGTGATTGACAAAGTGCTGGTACATGAAAGTTATTCCACTTTGTTTGTTTTGACGGTGGGCGTCGTATTGATGGTTCTGTTTGAAAGTGGGTTTACTTTCTTGCGGCAGTACCTGCTTCTGGCTGCAACCAACAAAATTGACATTCGCTTGATGCGGCGTACTTTTTCGCACATGCTTTCGCTGCCTATTGATTTTTTTGAACGTCACACCGCCGGCATGTTGGTACGCCACATGCAACAAACCACCAGCATCCGGTCTTTTTTGACGGGTTCCTTGTTTTTTACATTGCTGGAGTCGGTGTCTTTCTTTATCTTTTTACCTGTCCTTTTCTCGTATTCGGTCATGCTCACGGCCGTGGTGTTGGTCATTGCGCTGATGATGGCCGTAGTCATTGTTGCCTTGATCAACCCCTTCAACCGCCGATTGCAAGCCTTGTATGCCGCCGAAAGTCAGCGCCAATCCATGCTGGTCGAGTCCATTCATGGCATCCGGACCATCAAATCCATGGCTATTGAGCCCAAGCAGCGCAAAATTTGGGAGCAACGCTCGGCCGATGTGGTGATGATGAATTTCGGCGTGGGACGCATGTCCCTGGCAGCGCAGACCGTCACACAATTGTTGCAACGGGGCATGACCATTGCCGTTGTGGGCCTTGGGGCGGCGCAGGTGATTGACAAGGAAATGACCGTTGGCACCTTGATTGCCTTTCAAATGTTGTCGGGGCGCGTGACGGGGCCGCTGGTCCAAATCGTGGGCTTGGTGCATGAAATCCAGGAAACGGGGCTTTCTGTGAAGATGTTGGGGGAGGTGATGAACCATCCACCAGAGCGCCAGTCCAGCGGTGGCCTACGCCCGCCTGTGCAAGGCGGCATCACCTTCGAAGATGTGACCTTCCGCTACCCTGGCTCCAGCGTGGCCGCGTTGGACCGCATTTCCTTACGCATTGCGCCAGGCCAGGTGATTGGCGTGGTGGGGCGAAGCGGTTCAGGCAAAAGTACCCTCACCAAACTCATTCAAAGCCTTTACCCAATTCAGGAGGGCTTGATTCGGTTTGATGGGGTCGATTTGCGAGAAATCGATCTGGCTTATCTTCGCCGCAACATCGGTGTCGTGTTGCAAGAGAATTTCATGTTCCGCGGCACCATCCGCGAAAACATTGCGATGACCAAGCCCGATGCTTCATTTGAGCAAATTGTGGCTGCAGCGCAATCCGCTGGCGCAGACGAGTTCATCGAGCGATTACCTAAGGGTTATGACACCCTGCTAGAGGAAGGCGCGACCAATTTGTCAGGCGGCCAACGCCAACGTTTGGCGATTGCGAGGGCCATTTTGCCTCTGCCGCGTATCTTGATATTGGATGAAGCCTCCAGCGCGCTAGATCCCGAGAGTGAGGCCATTTTCATGCGCAACCTCTCAAAGATCGCGCAGGGCAAGACGGTGATCATTGTCAGCCACCGCTTGTCCACTTTGGTGAATGCAGACCATATTTTGTTCTTTCAGCGGGGACAAATCCTGGACGCGGCCCGCCATCCAGAATTGCTAGAGCGCTGTGAGCCCTATGCTCACTTGTGGAATCAGCAGATTGGGCGTGTATGAAAGCTTGGTTCAAGCAAATTTTCATCCCTGCGTCTCATGACAAGGCCGTAGATTTTTTGCCTGATGCGGATGAAATTGAGCGCACGCCCATTGCCCGAGGGATTCCCGTCACTTTGTATGCCTTGTTGAGTCTTTTTGTGCTCATGGTGCTTTGGGCGGCATTGGCCGAAGTAGACATGGTTGTGTCCACCAAAGGGCGATTGGTGGCTACGACGCCCAATATTGTGATTCAACCTATAGAGACGGCACAAATTGACAGCCTAGACGTCACCGTCGGTCAGGTTGTTCGCAAGGGACAAGTGTTGGCGACCTTGGATCCCACAGTCGTGGGTGCCGATGTGACCCAGTTGCGGGATCGCTTAAAGAGCTTGGAGGCTCAGGCCGACCGGCTGCGCGCGGAAATAGACGGAAAAGCGTTTGGCGGCCGAGCCAATCCCCATGAAAGCTTGCAAGGTAGCCTGGATCTTGAGAAGCTTGCAGGTCAAAAGGCTAGGCTACTGCGTTTTGACGAAAACATCGCGCGCTTGAAATCGTCAATTTCTAGTAACGCGGTTGAAATCGTCAGCTTGGAACGTCGCTATCAGTCTCTGAAAGAAATTGAAGACATGAACGAGCAACTGGTAGAGAAGCAATTTCAGTCACGGCGTGCTTTATTGGAAAGTCGCGACAAGCGATTAGAAGTGGAGCGGGAGTTGGTCAGTTTACGCAACCGGGCCAATGAAATGCAAAGAGAGTTGGCTGGGGCAGAGGCTGACAAATCTGCATTTATCAAGGAAAGCCGTCAAAAGGCATTGGAAGAACTGGTGAGTGTTCAGCGTGAGAAAGACAGTTTGGCTGAGCAATTGGTAAAGGCAGATCGTCGAAGTCGCTTTATTTCGATTGAGGCGCCTATGGACTCGGTGGTTCTTGAGGTGGCGAAGCGATCAAAGGGTTCAGTCATCAAAGAGGCTGAAACTTTTATAACATTGGTGCCTGTAGATGCTCCACTTGAGGCTGAGATTAAGATCAATGCAGCTGAAATTGCGAATGTCGCCACAGGTGACCCTGTGCGGGTCAAGATCGATGCATTTCCCTTTCAAAAGCACGGGCTTATCCAGGGCACACTTACAAAGTTGAGTCAAGATACAGTCAACTCGGATGAGACTACAAAAGGTATCGCAAGTGCTTATTACCTTGCGCGCGTTACGTTGGGTGAAGTGAAATTAAGAAATCTTGACAAACCTCTTCGATTGATGCCGGGAATGTCAGTCGGCGGAGAAATTGTTGTAGGTAAAAGGTCAATTTTGAGCTATTTGCTTTATCCAGTCATACAAACTCGTGACGAAGCTCTGAATGAAAAATAAAGAGACTTAGAGCTCTTTTAAGAAATTCTGATAAAATCATTTTTCGATAAAAATTTAAACTTTGCCGCTTTACTCATAAAGAGAATATCAATCTGTAGTAGTGTATCTTCACTTCTGTGAATTTCAAAAATATCAATTGGTATAAAATTTTTATATTTAAAAAAATCGAGATAGTCTTGAATGCATGGTGCTCCATCATTGTATTTTATGATTGGACATTCAATATAAATAAGTGATACCTCGCCGATTAAATTTGATGCGCCATTTAAGATATCAAGTTCCGAACCTTGTGTATCAATTTTTATGAAATCGGGAGGAGGTAGCTGTAATTGTGAAACCAAGGTATCTAAAGTAATGCATGGTAGCGAAATGAATCCTTGGTTGTCATATGACTTTGTTGTTTCTTTATAATAACTATCGCCAGTGTTAGAACCGTTGAAAAATTCAACATGTGTCCTGCCTGGATTGCTTAATACGGTTCCACATAAATATGGAAAATTAGTGGACTTAAGTATTGAGTCATATGCAGGATTTGCTTCAAAAAGATAGAACTTTGAGTCATGGAGTACAGATTGTTGAATTTGTTTGCTCCATAAGCCGTGATGTGCACCTATATCGTAGACAGTATGGATATGAAGTCCATTACTCTTTAAAGTTCGCAAAAAATTTAGCAAATTATTCATGATATTAAATTAACTCTTGAATGAAGTTTTTATATTCATGGATAACATGTTCGACACTTGGGCCTAAATAGTTATTCATAAATAAAGAATATTCCAAATCCGAAAACCATTCAAAACGGACTTCTTCAAAGGATTTCTTAAAAATTAATCCGTTAGGCACTAAAAATTCTAGTGCATTGATTTTAGGGATGACGTGAATCTTATGATTGAGCGGATGAAAAATATAACGATGATGAATATGACCAAGCCAGCCGGTATTTTCAATTCTACTTAATTCAGTATAAGCGGATGGCATACTTATAATGCCTGCCTTGGCGATCCGAGGAAGCAGTGCGAGTGCGGTGTAGGGGTTGTATACATCTTCTAGGGTATGGCTGCATATTGCATAATCGAATTTTTCGACGTCAGCTTTGTTTAATATGAAATTCCAATGACTTTCATTGCATATGTCTGCGTTAATAAAGCGGGAATCAGTGAATGGTGCATTAATATCTACAATAACGTCAGCAATGTCAGATGTCCATCCTCCACCTGCTATGCCACCAATATCAATCACACGAAAATTCGGATCTAAATTTTTTGCAGATATAATAAATTCTCTGATGCGCTGCCTACCGGCTGTGATTGTGCCAAATGTTGATTTAATCATGTTCACTCATGTTTTCAAATTGTTTGAAACGTTGAATTAAATTTATAGGATCATCATAATCATTGGATACAAGATCGGATAGAGTCTCGGTAATCAAATCGGAGGCGCGAGATGAGAAAATCATTTGAAGAGGAGCTATGCACCACAAAGATGAATTAGGAAAGTACGGGGACTTTCGATCTTTTAACAGACTATCAATGCTGAGGCCTTCTGCTTTTTTAACATGTTCTAAATCATGCTCAGCTATGCTGGAAATTTTTGAGACAAAATCTTCGTCATTTCCAAGATATGAAAGATGCCACCCGCCTTTCTTCAGTATTATTGAGGTCGCGGGTTTTTGTATTAATGGCCATCGCATCTCTCTGACTGCTTGAGGCTTAAAGTTACTACTGTGCTTGAACGCAACTGAACCATACCAATACGGAGAATTAAATCCTTCAAGAAAGTTCGCATCGTTGGAATTTTTGTTTGAAATTCTTAAAAAATTCAACCTGAAATATGTTAAAAATTGCTGAAAATGGTAAAGGGTATTGTCTTGTGCGAAATATTTGTTACTTTGGAATTGTGCAATCCAATCGTGATGCGGGATTTCATCAAGATCAGAAATAATGATAATATCGTCTGGGTTGGCGTCTTGATACAACCCTTCTAGCGAGTTTCTTTGATAATTTTCTCTGCCCCAGGAATCTAGTTCTTGTGAAAATTGATGAATATACGATACTCGGACTTTTTTTGAAATCCAAGGGTTGTTTTTAATGATTTCGGGTAGAAGTAGTTGTTTGGGATGACCAGCGTGGGTAAAGGCCGCTTCTACAATACAAAAATGATCCACGTAGTCCCAAAGCAATTTGATGCGAAATAATAAAAGTCTTTCCTCTCGGAAAAAAGTAAAGCAATCGAAAATTTTCATGTCAATCAATAAAAACTGTTTTAAATTTTTTCATGACTTCCGCAGGTGAAAATTTATTTACTAATTGCTTGCAAATTGGAGATGTTTCCAGGCAAGAGTAGAAAACATCGAGAAAAGTAGTTTCACTGTAAAGCATGTTTGTGTTTTTCAGTAAATCAATATGGTGTCGATCAATACCACCTTCGTAACTGATTACGGGAACGTTTAAAAATAGTGATTCACACAGTGCGAGTCCAAAAGTTTCACCACTTTGTCTTGCATGTAGCATCATATCGCAAGTGGAAATGAAATTGGATTTCACTTGTAAATCATTAATGCTATCAACATATATTATATTATCATGAATCACAAACGGTCGTGTGTTTGCTAGTAAAAAAACAATTCCAGAGTCATTTTGGGCAATATATTTAATTTGTTCTTTAACAAAATCAATGTCAAATGTGTCGTAGCCACCAATTCTGCCTATAATTTTTTTTTGCGGTGGTATTCCTAGTTGTCTTCTCAAATCCAGATTGGGCTTAGGTAGATTTACAATGTGAGGAACGAATGGAATTTTATGGTTGCTGAGTTCGCGAGATAGCCACTCTGAAATATATGCGAATCTATCCCCGTACGGTTGTTTGTATTGAAATACCGCGTGAATCGCTGACTTGCAATTCATAGGGGTCGGTTCAATTGCGCCTGACCTCAGGAAATAAATGAGGTCTATATCAGTTGTATCCCTGTCTAAATTACTCAGACTCATAGGTCTTACTTCAAATGATGCTTGAAATCTCTTCAATACATCAGGTTCGGTTCCTTTGTCTTTTTCATAAGGATGCTGACAGTCATAGCCAATAACACTTTCATTGCCGAGCAACTCTTGGTTTGCAACTGCATAATCCCAAATTGCTGTGCTCGTACCTCGATAGGTTAGCGTATTCGAAAAAAAAAGTATTTTCATTTGAGCAGTTAGGTTACTTTTTTACAAATTGTAATAAGATGTCCGCCGCGCCATTCCTGGCTCACTATTTCAAATTTACCAATGAATCCATACATCCGAGCAAGTGTATTGACATCATCAAAATAAAGTGGAAAAGTTTCTTCCGTAATGAAGTTCACATGGGTTGGATCTCTGAACACAGACATTTCATAGGGACTCTTCCCTGGTACTGCAGGAGTAAATGAATAAAAAATACCGCCAGCTTTGAGCACTCTCCATATTTCATTCATCAATCGAATAAAAGGATATGTTCTATGCGGAACATAGAGTAATGGGGGAATGTGTTCAAGAAAATCGATGGCGGTAACGTAATCGAACTCGTCGTCTGGAAATGGAATAGGCTCAATAGCAAGATCTGCCCTGAGAATATTTCTATCAATATCAGTTCTGACATCAATACCATAAACATTTGATGCTGAAAAAATATTTCTAGGCTCAGCACCGCACCCTAAGTCAAGTGATTTTGTCATTAAAATTTCTTTCATTAAAGTCAAATTTACTTAGCAATTTCAAAAAATTATTTTTATGATTGATTTCGCATTGAGATATCCCAAACATTAATTCAGTCAATCGGTTAAAAATAATTTTTTGGTCTAAATTTTCTATTAAGTATTCTGGTTGCATTTGATAGACAATAGGCAAATTCAATAATCCGTGGAAACCAAATGTATCACGATTTGAGTAGGGTGCTTCATATGAAAATTTTGAAGCAATTATTTCATCTGCAAATTGAATTGAGTATTTTTTCTCTAGTTTTCCTCCAATTGTTCTGCATATAAATACATCCTCAGCCTCTCCTGGCAGCCTGTTAGGAGCTAAATGAGCAATGGATTCAATTAATTTTTTAGAGCGGAGTGAGAATCCGCCATTCCCAACTTTTCGATCGGGGAATTGAGGCCACGGTGCGCCGATATAGTCATATTTTAAAAAATCTTCAATAAACCTATTTCTGTTCAACGCAAACCCATCATATTGGATAATCAAATAATGATCAAGTTCTACGTGTTCTACAATTTGAGTTAGTATTAATTCATTGTATTTTTCAACCGATGAAATTTTCCCTATGACCTTTTTGTCATATCCATTTCCAAAAGTCTCGTGGTCTGTATAGACCAAAACATGTTTGGGATTGATTCGGTTGATAGTATTTTGTAAGGCATTATTTGCTAATGCATAGTTATGAGTGTCGGCAATTATCAGTCCGATTTTACTCATGGTTTGTAAAGCTTTTATTTATTTCAGCCCATTCAAATCTAATAGGATTCTCAGGGTTAGGGAATCCTAAAGCAGCTTTTGCCTGAATCAATTTTTGATTGATATCGAGATCCCGATTTAAATCGTTGGTTCTCGCTTTGTGTTGATAAAATTTTACAGACTCTAACAGTACGCGATTAAATCCGAATTTAATAACCTGATTGTGAAAGAGCACATCCTCAAATCCATAATTTCCGCAAAAATCCTCATCAAAGCCATTGAATTTATCTAGGGCTATTTTGGATACTAAAAATGTATTGATGTGCGGGTCCACAAATTCTCCATTGTGAATTCTAGGGAACATGTAAACATTATTTTCATCCAAATTATTTATATTTTGGATCAATAGATCTAGCTCTTCACTCAAAGCATAATTGTCAATATCGAAAAAAAGCATCCAATTACTTTTCGCCTGAAGCTTAAGTAAATTTTTACACCCAGCCATGTTCCAATTTATGTCGGTAGTAACTCTGAATAACCTGATAGGCAAGTCTCCACAATCAATCACATACTTCTCTGACGAATAATCGTCTACCAACAAGATTTCAATTTGCGCTTTACTCTGTGGTGAAAGCTTGCGCCACTCAGTGAGTTGCTGGTTCAATCCGTCTATTCCATTATAAAAATGGGTGCATAAAGTGAGCTTGGTCATGTTTTATTGGTAGATTTTATTGAGTGAAGCAACGCAAGAATCCCAACTGTTTTCCTCTTGTAGGGTGGAAGTTCTGTTCGCTGCACTTTTGTGCCTTACTTCCATCAGCGCTGCACACAGTTGTTGGAAATCTGGCTCAATGTAGGCGTTCACTGGAATTTCATTTTTCAGCCCAGCGTTGATGAACAAGGATCCATTGAGTTGTGTATTGAAATCATCAAGTACAAAGTCACTGGTTGCGCCGTCTCGAGTTGTGATGACGGGTGTTTTACATGCTTGCGCTTCTCTTACCGGTAAGTTATAGCCTTCTGCACGGTAAGGGGATACGTAGACATCGGCAACGTTGTATAGTGAATTCAATTCATTCAGTGTTAAGTTGAATGGAATCATGGTGATGGCTTTCAGAACATCTTCAGATAACAATCCGTGTTCTGAAAGAGTTTGACCAATAAATTCCTCAGTATTCAATGTATAGGTGCTTCTTTGATCTTTCAGAATCAATCTAAGATCCTTTCGCTTTAAGCGTGCAATTGCAAAAGCTCTTATCAGAAGATCCATACCCTTGGCCCAATGCTGAGTGCCAACGTTCAACAATATGACTTCATCACTTTGAAAACCCAGTGCCTGTCTTTGCATTGAAATGACATCAGACGAAACGGGGTAAAAGTAGTTTCGATCAACACTGTGAGGAACAACATGCACCATGTCCTCTGGAATGCCGTTTGCAAGTATGCGGTTTCGGCTCCATCGGCTGGGGGTCACGATGAAACCGCCTTCCCCGCGAAGTTTGGGTATTGTTTCAAGGTTTATTGTCGTGACATCAAGTCCAAATTCTGTCACCATAAAAACGCCTGTGCGTTTGTTCTTAACAGGTTGTAGATCGAATGGTGAGTAAATACGATAAACGGCATCAAAATCAGTCAGTTTCTGAAATTGATCAATGATTGCTTGATCTGACTCGAGCAATCCTGCTGGGTTTTTATGTTTTCCCCAGGTATCAAAGAAAAATGGCATGTCCACATGGCCAAGTTCAATAGTGGGTTCTTTCGCCCATGCTAAAAGTTGAAATTGGTTGACCAGAGCATAGGAGTGACTGATGCCTCTCCAGCCTTCAACTTGAAGTCTTAATTTTGGATTCATAAATTTTTTTGCATCATTCGGGCAGGCTACCGCAGTCCTAATTCAGGATGTTTGAAAACGCCAAGCAATTCATGTGCCTTGAAATTTTGACAGTTAAGGAATTTGTTTTGTCTGTTCATACGCTGATTTGTTGTTTGTAAGAGACGGTGTAACCGCTTAAGAGTTGGCACGCCCTTTGCTGTGGTTGATGCACCCGGCTCATACCTATGGGCCTCAGTCAACTTTCCGTCACTTCAGGAGCATCCATGTCCCTTCTACAAGAACTGATGAACCAGGCCGCAACCGGCAGCCTTTTGCAGCCTCATCTGATTAGCCGCTTCTCGGCAGCCGAAATTCGCGAGTCCATTCAGCAGTTGGTGGCCACCGAGCAAATCGACCTGGCCTATGCCCTGGGCGATGCGGGCATGAGCCTGTACCCGAAGAGTGAGGACATGCTGGCCATCAATGGTTTGCTGGCCATCATGCGTCAAGACTGGCAACAGGCTGTGGACCTGTTGGAGGAATTGACACAGTTGCAAGGCGAGCAGACTCAGCCCTTCACCTATGTGATGCTGGTGCGCGCCCTGCGTTGCAACCTGGAGCCGGCGCGTGCGCTGGAAGCGGTTCGCAAAGGCCTGAAGGCCTACCCAGACCAACTCGAGCTGGTGGCTGAAAGTCTTGCTTTGGATGACTTCAGTGACGCCATGTCTTCAACGGGTCAGTCCCATTAAGCGGCAATAAAGTGAGCAGCGGCAAGCGGCAACCCTTTGCCTCTCCAGCTGACACAACCTTGCCGCCCCTCTGTTTTATGCAAGCGCCACTCGGTCAAATCACGGAAAAAACTGTGAAGATCATGTCGACAAATATCTGGCACGCGCTTTGCTTGAATGTGTTCATAGTTTGATCGACCGAGAAGGTCAGGAGAAAACCCATGGCAGTTATCAATACCAACGTTAAAGCGCTGTTCTCTCAGGCAGCACTGGCTTCTACCGGACGGGCGCAGACCGTCGCGATGCAGCAATTGTCGACAGGCAAGCGCATCAACTCTGCTCGCGATGATGCAGCCGGGATGGCCATTGCCACCCGCATGACGCATCAGATTCGCAGCTTGAACCAGGCGGTGCGCAATGCGGGCGATGCTGTCAGCATGATTCAAACAGCGGAAGGCGCGACCAACCAGATCACTGACATGCTGTTGCGCATGCGTGAACTGGCAATTCAGGCCGCCAACGACACCAACTCCAACGATCAGCGCAGCTACTTGGATCTGGAATTCCAACAACTCAAGAAGCAAATCGTTCAGATCTCGGAAAACACCGATTGGAACGGCTTTCCCTTGCTCAATGGCACGGCGGGTGAAATCGTCGGGCCGCTGCCGGTCTACAAGGCAACGGGTAACGGTTTGTACGACGGCACCATCACCAATGCGGTGACGGAAGGCTCGGCCATCACGACTGTCGCTGGTGCAACCATCACCGCAACAGGCACGGGTACCTTGGCGAAAGCCGGGCATTTGGAAGTCAACCTGGATGCAGCGGTCGTCGACGGTGACGAGGGCACGGCCACCTTGCGTTTGGAAGATGGCAGCGTGGTGACCCTGGATTACACCGTGGTGAACAATGATTCCAGCAAGCCGACCATCCTTCGCTTCAAGGACACGCTGCTAACCGATGGCGATGGGACGTTCGACCTGGTGACCAACACAGCCAACGGCTACAACTCCGCCCAGGTGGTGTCCGTGGACATTGGCCGCAGCTTCAAAACAGTTCAGCCGATCAAATCCAACGACGTCATCATCAACGGCATTGGTGTGCCTCTGGCCTTGGCCAAAAATGACACGATTTCTCCGCAAGACAGTGGCAATGCCATTTCAAGTGCATTGTCGCGTGCAGCGGCGATCAACGAAGTTTATGGTCTGACGGGCGTTCGCGCTGTGGTTCAGAAAACTGAAATGAGCGGTGCGGCCATGTCGGGCGACGCCATTTTGACGGGAACCAGCTCTGGCACCGTGACCATCAACGGCTACACCTCGGCCAAGTTCACCACCGTCGAGAACAACACACGCTCATCGCGTGAAGAGGTGGTCAAGGCCATCAACATGATTTCGGAACTGACGGGCGTGGTGGCCAAAGACACAGGCCTGGACCAGAAAGGCATTGAGCTCACCGCCGCCGATGGTCGCAACATCGAAATCGCCTTCAACACCAGCGACAGCACGGTCGCAGATTTTTCATCGCGCACTGGCCTCAAGCAGGGTTTGCAAATCGGCACCTATTCGCTCGAGTCCAAAGTGGAAACCGATGTCAAGATCACCTCGTCCGAGAGCGGCGTGATTGAGCGCGCCGGCTTGCGCGTGGGTGACTTCACCGAAAACATCACACGCATGTCGACCTTGGAACGACCCAAAGTTGAGCCGCCGGTGGCACAGATCTCCGTGGTTGACTACAGTGGCGACCCCGACGGTGACGTCACGGTGGTGGTCAATGGCGAGTCCTTCACAGTGAGCCAAGGAACGGCAAACAGCGTCTCGACGGCGCTGATGAACGCCATCAACCTCAAGAGCGACAAACTGCAAGTCAGCGCCTCGGTGGGTGCAGGCGATGAATTGGTTTTGACTTCGACCGTTGAAGGCGTGCCTTTCACCTTGAGTGGTACGATCACTGATGGTGCACAAACCATAGAGTTGAGCACGCCTGTGGCTAACACGCCGCGTGCCGATCGTGCACTCAAGCACGGTGACCTGGTCATCAATGGCGTGGAAATTCCAGGCAGCATTGAAACAGGAGATGTGTATTCTCAGGAAGTCGCTAACAGCAGCAACCGCGCCAGCAGCGCCATTGCCATCGCCGATGCGATCAACTCAAAGTCGGACATCACAGGCGTCAAGGCGGTAGCGAACTCTGCCGTCATGTCGGCGACCTCTGCGGTCAACACCAAACTCCCGGCTTCGGGCTACTATTCAATTTTCGTGAACGGCAATCAGGTGACCGTTTACTTGAGCCAAAACGAAACCGCTGATGAGCGTCTGAACAACATCATCAGCGCTTTCAAGAAGCAAGAAGGCCAACACGGCGTGGTAGCCACAAAGAATGCCATGGGCGGCTTGAGGCTGGAAACCAAGGATGGACGAAACCTCTCTACCTGGTTTGATTCCACTCAGCTGGATGAAGACAACAACGTTCAGTCGATCACGGCCAGCATGTTTGGCTTGCAATCTGGAACGGCTGTGCCCCAAACCACCACCGTCACCCTGGGTGGTGGCATGGCTGCGGGCGACAAAGTCAGCTTCAAGATCAACAGCACGGTGGTGGAAGTGGAGGCGCCTACAGCCAACGACCCTGATGCATTGGCCGCAGCGTTTCAGACCGCCATTGGACGCACCGGTTTGGATGACCTGGGTATCACGGTGTCTGTGACGAACAATGTCATCACCTTGGAATCCGAAACCAATGCTTTCGAGGTGGGTACGGTCGTCACGGAAAATAGCCTGACCTCGGTCACCATTGCATCCCAAGCCGGGGATCCCGCTGAAACCGTGATCCCCGTGGCCAGCGACGTCCTAGGCTACCCCAACGCCGACGCCACCTGGGATGGCGCCAAAACCCAATACGGCAGCGTGACGCTGATTTCGGAAAAGAAATTTACCATCGAGTCAGGCACCAATGGCCATGGCGCCAGTTCCAACCTGAGCGCCCTGGGCTTCATCGAAGGCACCTACGGTGGCCGTTCTGCCGCCGACCTCTCGCCCCCGCGCGTGGGTCGCATGAACTTCCAGGTGGGCCCGAGCGCCAACCAGGTGATTTCTTTTGACCTGGCCGACTTCGGCAAGTCTGGTCCCATCACCCAGGAAATCACCTGGGACGTGGATCTGGACCCGATGAAGCCTGGCGAAACAGTGCCGACACCCGGCACGGCCAACCCGATTCACAACGGCAAGCCGCTGACCCGCAGCTTCATCACCTCCAAAGAGTCTGCTCTTGAAGTGCTGAACAAGCTGGATGCCACGATGGACCGCGTGAACGCCACACGTGCCACCATGGGTGCGGTGATGAACCGTCTGGACCATGTGATCACCAACTTGACCAATGTGTCCATGAACCTGTCTGCTTCGCGCAGCCAGATTGAGGACGCAGACTACGCCTCCGCCAGCACCGAGCTGGCCAAGACGCAGATCATGCAGCAGGCGGCGACCGCTGTGCTGGCGCAAGCCAACACCAGCCAACAGTCGGTGCTGAAACTGCTGCAAGGCGGTTGATCGCGCAGGCTGAAGTGTCAGCACAGTGACGTCCAGGAGCATTCACCATGCCTGCGATTCCACTGGCTGACCTTCGCGACACCCCTACGGGGGGGGCCAATTGCTGGCAGTGTCGTTATTTCGGCATCAGCTGGGATACCGCACGCCCTTACAGTTGCCGGCTCATGGGCTTCAAATCGAAGGTGCTGCCCAGCATTGAGGTGCTGCGCGCGGATGGCCAGGTTTGCCGTGGTTTCGTTGCCAAAATGCCGATTGCGGCATCGGCTGCGCCGGTCGCTACCCCTAAGCCTGCTACAAAACCGTCAACCCGTGTCTGGGAAGCCTAAGGCAGGGCTGTCGAGTTTTCGTCTGAATAATCAATTTCATTTATATTTAAATGAATTCTGACGATTTAAAGAATTCATAAGTACTCAAAATAAACATGGCATAACGTTTGCTTTTCAGTCTTACCTTTATTACAGGCTGATCAACGTGATTGCTTCTTCTGTCAACGCCCTACATGCTGTCTGGCTGGACCCGTTTAGTCCGCTGGGCGAGGCCGAGCGCGCCCAGTTGGATGCCGCTGGCGTCACCCTGGAATGTGTTGCAACCTTAGGTGAAATGAATGTAGCCCTGCGCCGTGCCCATGTGCTGGTCGTGCGGCTGGGGGACAGCGCCGATTTGCTGTTGGAAGTCCAGACGCTGATTGCCCAGCTTGGCCATGTGGTGCCTGTGCTGTGCCGTGTCGAGCGCCGCCGCATGGAGGTGGTCGTGGAAGCGATGCGCCTGGGCGCTCTGCACGTTTTGCCTGCTGATGAGTGGGAGCCACAAGCCTGGCGCGAGGCTTTGCAAGGCTTGAACGCCCCCGAATTGAAGAACAAAAGCTATGTTTTCGTGGATCCCGTGAGCCAGCACCTCTTGGCCCTGGCCCAACGGGTTGCTCAAGCCGAGGTGACGGCCTTGTTGGTGGGGCCTACTGGCGCAGGTAAAGAAGTACTGGCGCGCGTGCTGCACGAAGCCTCTCCGCGTGCCAAGGGGCCTTTTGTGGCCATGAACTGCGCGGCTTTGCCTGAGCATTTGATCGAAGACATGCTGTTTGGCCACGAAAAGGGCGCCTTCACAGGCGCATTGAAAGAGCACAAAGGCTTGTTCGAGCAAGCACATGGCGGCACCGTCTTCCTGGATGAGATCGGTGAGATGCCGATTCATTTGCAAGCCAAATTGCTGCGTGTACTGCAAGAGAAAAAATTGAACCGCCTGGGCGGTGAAACGCCCATCACGCTCGATGTGCGGGTGGTCGCTGCCACCAACAAAGATTTGCGCCAAGCCATCCAGCAGCGTGAGTTCCGCGAAGACCTTTATTTCCGCATCAGCACCTTCCGCTTACGCATCCAGCCCTTGGCAGAGCGTCCGGGCGACATCGTGCCCTTGGTGTTGCAATCGCTGGCGCGTCATGCCAAAGAGGGTGTGCCGTACAACTTGTCGACCGAGGCGCGTGACATGCTGCTTCAATACAGCTGGCCTGGCAATGTGCGCGAGCTTGAAAACGTGGTGCAGCGCGCCGTGGTGCTGTGCAATGGCCGAACCATCACCCCTGTGCATTTGATGTTTGACGAGGCCAGCGCCATGAACGCTGTCCCGGAGCTCGCCCCACAAGCGCCTCAAGCCGTGTCGCAACCCCTGCCACCGCAAGCGGCCTACGAGGCCTTACCCAACACGCCGGTGGCCACGCCCGAAATGCAAGCCTACGTTGCCGAACCCGCCGAGGAGCCGGCAGCCCTGGCGGTGAACCTGCAGCATGCCGTGAAGTCCAGCGAGCAACAAATCATCATGGCGGCCTTGCAAAGCACCGAAAGCCGCGAGGAAGCCGCTCGCAAGCTGGGCATCAGCCCGCGAACCCTGCGTTACAAACTGGCTCAACTGCGCAACCGCGGCATGAGCCTGTCGTTTGCTGAGTAAGGAGAGACAGATGATTGATCGCACCTCCGCCGCCAACATCCAGTCGATGCTGGAAACCATTCGTGCTTACCAGTCGCAAGCCGCCACTGGGACGCGTGGCGCCGAAGACATTCAGGCGCCCAAAACACAGATGCCCAGCTTCACCGATTCGGTGAAGAACATCATCGACAAAGTCAATGACGTGCAGACGCAATCGACGAATCTGCAAGAGGCCTTTCAGCGTGGAGAAGATGTGCCCCTGACCGATGTGGTTTTGGGCATGCAAAAGTCCTCGCTGGCCTTCGAGGCCACCCTTCAAGTGCGCAACAAAGTGTTGAAAGCGTACGAAGAAATTTTGAACATGCCGGTTTAAAGACTGAGAGACCACCATGGCTTCCGCTACTGCCTCAATGAACACGCCCGCAATGGCCCTGCCTGGCAGCGATGCCAACGCAGCTGATGCGCCTTCTGCTAACAATGTCCGTCTGCCGGGTCAAACCGCGCCGACCGCTGCCGCTTTGAAGCCAGGTGAATTGGCCCGAGGTGTGGCCAACCAAGCCATTGGCGATCCCATGGGCATGATCCGCGACATGATGCGCCAGCCCACGGTGCGCAAGGTGCTGCCAGTCATCATCATCTTGTTGGTGGTGGCCGCATTCGGTCTGGCGTCCTTGTCAATGAAGACGCCGAACTACCGCCCCTTGACCATGATGCTGTCCGAGGCTGATAAGCAGTTGGCCCTGGAAGCTTTGAAGGGCGCAGATTTCAAGCCCGAAATCGATGCCACCACCGGTCAAATCACGGTGCCGGCCAACAAATACCACGAGGCCAGGATGCTGGTCTCCTCCAAAGGACTGCCGCGCACTGACGCCCAAGGCATTGAAGGCTTGAAAGACATGCCGGCCATGACCACCAGCCAGTTCATGGAGCAAGTTCGCTACAACAATGCCATGGAGCAAGAGTTGGCGCGCACCATCAGCCAGATCGGCGGCATCAAAAGCGCCCGCGTGCACCTGGCCTCACCCAAGCAAAGCGTTTTTGTACGCGACCGCGTGCCTACCAAGGCCTCGGTGGTGATCACCCGCGCCCCTGGCAAATCGGTCTCTTCTGCCAACGTGCAAGCCATTGTGCAATTGGTCGCCTCCAGCGTGCCTTACTTGGCCCCTGAAAACGTTTCAGTGGTGGACAACTTCGGCACCTTGATGAACGACATGCTGAACGAGGCCCCTTTGGGCTTGACCTCGGCGCAATTGCAGCAAAAGCAGCAAATGGAAGACCTCTACCGCACGCGCTTGATTCAACTGCTCGCCCCCATCGTGGGCGAGGCCAATGTGAGCGCGCAGGTCAGCATGGCTTTGGATTTCACCCAACAAGAAGTGACGACCGAAGATTTCGATGCCCGCGACAAAGGGCCGAAGACGCGTTCAGAGCTTTTCGTTGAAGACCGCAACACCTTCAAAGACGCCATTGGCATTCCAGGCTCGCTGACCAATACTCCGCCCAACCCGCCGCAAAACCCGGCGGCCACTGCGGCCACCGGGGCTGACCCGGCCAAGGGCCAAAGTGAAAAGGGCGTTCAAGTCACCGCCCGCAGCACCAAGAACTACGAGCTCGACCGTGCCGTGCGCCACACCAAGGCCGCCATGGGCACCGTCCAACGCATTGGCGTGGGCGTGCTGATCAATGAGCGCCCCATTCCTGCAGGCATGAAGGTGGAGAAGCCGGCCGATGGCGCGCCTGCCCCCACCACCATTCCCTATACCCAGGAAGAACTCGATCGCCTGAACCAGCTGGTGCGTGGTGCCGTGGGCTTCAGCGAGAGTCGCGGTGACGTGGTCACTGTGGTGGCCACACGTTTCGAGCCCCAGGTGGATCCTGATTTCATCCCCTGGTACAAGGATGAAACCGTGACCGCCATCGCCAACAGCGGTGTGGTGGCCTTGTTGTTCATGCTGTTCCTGTTCCTGGTGGTGCGTCCCATGGTTCGCAAAATGACCCGCCCGGAAATCGACCCTGCTGCGATTGCTGCAGCCGCGATTGCCGCAGCCACCGCCGAGGCTGCTGCTGCTGAAAAGCTGAAAGCCGAGCGCATCGCTGCCGCAGAAGCCGAAGTGGCTGCTCGATTGGCGCAAGAAAAGGCCGAAAAAGAAGCCGCAGAAGCTGCCGCTGCACAAGCCGCCGCGGAAGCTGCCGCTGCAGAGGCCGCTGCCGCAGAAGCCGCCAAGCTGGCGGCTGAACAAGGCGAGGAGAAGGCCGATGAAATTGAAATCCAGGAAGGTGAAACCCTGGAAGAAATCAAGGCGCGCATGTCCAGCTTGAAGCCCAAGAAGCCGACCATCTCTGCCGATATGCTGAACACGGCCAACACTTATGACGACAAAGTGGCTTTGTTGCGGATGATCGTTTCGGAAGACACGGCCCGCGCCCGGGTTGCTGGCGTACTCAAGAACATGATTCAATCGAGCTGATAGGCTTGACTGAACGAGGACTAGACCATGGCCGACAAAGATTCCAACGAAATGACCAGCGCCCCCGTGGGCGCAGATTGGTCGCCCGAGCTGCGCGCCGAAATGGCCGCCATGACTTCCACCCAACGCGCCGCCGTGCTGATGCTGCTGCTCGGTGAAGAGCAGGCTGCAGACATCATCAAATACCTGAACCCGAAAGAAGTTCAAGCCCTGGGAGGGGCCATGGTGGCCGCTGCCGACTTGTCCCAAGAGGCCGTCAATGCCGTGCTCGACGAATTCGTCGACATGCTGAAAAAACAGACCAGCCTCAGCCTGGGCAATTCAGACTACGTTGAGAAAGTGATGCGTCGCGCGCTCGGCGACGACAAAGCGGCGTCGGTCTTGAATCGCATCATGCCGGGTCAGGGCACCAAGGGCCTGGACATTTTGAGCTGGATGGATGCGCGCTCGATTGCCGACATGATCCGGGGCGAACACCCCCAAGTGGTGGCCATCATTTTGTCCCTGCTTGAGCATGAAGTGGCTGCGGACGTGCTGATTTACTTGCCCTCGGACACACGTGCCGAGGTGATTCAGCGTGTGGCCAGCCTGGATACGGTTCAACCTTCTGCGATGGCTGAACTCGAGGCCATCATGAAGATGCAGTTTTCCAAGAATTCCTCGGCCAAATCATCCAGTTTCGGGGGCATCAAAGCGGCCGCCAAGATCATGAACATGACCAAGACCGAGCTGGAAAACGCGATCATGGCCAACCTGGGCGAAATCGACCCCGATTTGATGCAAAAAATTCAGGACAACATGTTCACTTTCGAAAACCTGGTGACCGTGGACAACAAGGGCATTCAGGTGTTGATGCGCAACGTCGAGCCCGACATGTTGATGGTGGCCTTGAAAGGCGCCAGCGACGGCGTCAAGGATCGCTTTTTGGACAACATGTCCGAGCGTGCGCGCGGCATGTTCAAGGACGACATGGAAGCCAAGGGGCCGGTTCGCATGGCCGATGTGGAAGAGTCCCAGAAGAAAATCATGCGGATTGCCCGAAAGCTGTCAGACTCTGGCGAGCTGATGTTGGGAGGGGCAGATTTTGTTTGAGCTGGCTCATCCTGCGGCTGTGCCCAAAGATTGGCAAAACCTCGAGGTGTTGGCGCCCAAGGGCCTCAGCGAATCGGATTTCAATGCCATGGACTGGGACGCAGTGCCCAAGTTGGATTACGCCAGCTCGCAATTTCGGCAGTTGGCGATTCCAGAACCGGCGCGCGTGATCGACAGCGTTCACGAATTTGTGATGGAGGATTTTGGCGCTTCGCAGAAAGTAAATTCCAGCAAAACCATGCCTGTGACCGAAGCGGACGCAGAAGCTGCGCCTGCCCAGGAGTCTGCTACTTTAGACGTTCACCAAAGCGAGATCACTTTAGAGCCAACAGAGCCAATGGTTGATGACGCTGTGCCTGCGCCGGACTTGGACATGCATGCGCAAGATGGCGATTTTCTGAACTGCGATGAAGTGCCCGACTTGGACCCTCTGGTGGTTGAAGACTTGCCAGCACAGGAGAGCCAGGCGCTAGGCGAGGCAGAAGCGCCCGCGCCTTCTGCTTTGGATTCGGCTGCATTGGCGCAAGCTTGCGAAGAGGCCTATCAGCGCGGCTTGCAGGAGGGCCGCGAGGTCGCGCAGGCTGAAGCCCAAGAGGCTTTGTCCCAAGCACTGGCAGAGGCGCAAGCTGCTGCCGAGCAAGCACAGGCCCTGGCGCTGGAAACTCAGCACAAAGAATTGAGTGAAAAAATCCAGTCTGAGCTGGCGCTTTTGCGAGAAGTGACGCAAAAGCTGGAAGCCTGGACTGAGAATCCCAAGCAGCTGTTTGAGCCTTTGAAACGATTGGCCTTGCACCTTGCGGAGCAATTGGTCTTGGCAGAGCTGAATGTGTCAGGCGCTGCCATCGAGCGACTGGTTCAGCGTTGCCTGGACGAATTGAACCTGCATGGCAGCCAAGTGGTGACGGTCGAATTGAATGCGCAAGACAAAGCGCGGCTTCAAGAGATCGCCAGCGATACCCTTCAGCATATTCAATTGCTGGCTGTTCCTGGGCTGCAGCCAGCCAGTGTGCGCGTGATTGTCAACGACACCCAGGTAGAAGATTTGGTGCAACACCGGCTGGAAGCCTTGGCCCATGGCCTGCTTGGGCAGCCCGAGGCTTGGCGTGAAAAATCGCCGTTCTTCCGGCAACCCCTGGCGCAACGTGAATCTGAGGTGCAAGACGTGGCCCAGCGCCCGGCTTTGCCTGACACAAGCTCTGATGAGGTGATCGATGCTTGATTTGGTCAATGTGGCTCTGCGAACCTTGATGTGCCTGGCATTTTTGCTTTGGGTGGTACGGCCCATGCTGTTCGCGATGAGCCGGCGTGAGCCCAACCAAGTGGAAATCGAAGAAATTGTCGATTCCGCTGTCCATTCGGCCTTCAAGTCACTGGGCGTCAAAAACCCGCCGCCCAGAATGCTTCCCCTGGTGGCTGCGCCCGTGGTGTCACCCGATCCTGAGCCCGTGCCATCTGCCGAGCCAGGGCCCGGTGACGATGCCAGCGAAGCGCAGGCGCTTGCGCCAGAGGACGACAAATCTTCGGACACCCCTGTGAGTGATGGACCGCAAGAGAGCGCCGAAACCATGCAAGCTGCTGCAGATGATGCCGAGCCCGATCCTGAAGAGGCCCTGCGCCAGATGCGCGAGCGCATCAAGCAAGAGCAGAAGAAAGCCGCCAAGCCGACGATTCCCACTGAGCTGCTGCAAGACGCCAACAGTTACGAAGACAAACTGATGGTGGTGCGCATGCTGGTGGACCAAGAGCAGTCGCGCGTGGCCAGTGTGCTCAAGCGCATGATCAAAATTGAGTGATGGGCCCTATGTTTGATTTTGCCGAAGAAGTTTCCCATTGCCTGCCGCGTTTGCGTGCGCCCGAACCTCAGCGCACAGGCACCTTGGTGCGCTTGGTCGGCCTGACTTTGGAAACCCGCGGCATCATGGCGCCCTTGGGCGCCTGTTGCGAGGTGGTCGGGCGCCATGGCCACCGCGTCGAGGCGGAAGTGGTGGGCTTCAATGACAAAACCTTGTTTTTGATGCCGTTCACAGATCCCGTGGGCGTGGGCCCAGGTGACATGGTGCGCGTGCTCAGTCATTCCTCCCAAGTCTGCCTGGGGCCCGAGTTGCTGGGGCGCGTGATTGATGGCCGCGGCCAGCCGCTGGACGGCAAGCCTGCGCCCAAGTGCCGCGACACCCTGGCCCTGATGGGGCGCCCGCTCAATCCCATGGAGCGCGGGCCGATTCAGCAGGTCTTGGACGTGGGGGTCAAGGCCATCAACGGTGTGCTGACCATGGGCCGCGGCCAACGCATCGGCTTGGTGGCAGGCTCCGGTGTTGGCAAGAGTGTGCTCTTGGGCATGCTGACGCGTTTCACCAAAGCCGACGTGGTGGTGATTGGCTTGATCGGTGAGCGTGGTCGCGAGGTTCAGGCTTTCATCAGCGAATCATTGGGAACAGAAGGCTTGGCCAAGTCGGTCGTGGTGGCTGCACCCGCCAATCTGTCGCCGGTGCTGCGCTTGAAAGCCACTCACATGACCCATGTGATTGCCGAGTATTTTCGCGACCAAGGCAAGAATGTCTTGATGCTGTGTGACAGCCTGACGCGTGTGGCGCACGCCCAGCGTGAGATTGGTTTGGCCATTGGCGAGCCGCCAACGGCCAAAGGCTACCCGCCCTCGGTGTTTGCCCTGCTGCCCAACCTGATCGAGCGTGGCGGCGTGGGACGCCATGGCCACGGCTCGATCACCGCCATTTATACCGTGTTGGCCGAAGGCGACGATGCCTCCGACCCGATCGTGGACATCGCCCGTGCCTCTTTGGACGGCCAAGTTATGTTGTCACGCAAGTTGGCCGATTCGGCGCATTACCCGGCGATCGACCTGAACGGCTCGATTTCCCGCTTGATGCAGTCATTGTTGAGCAGCGAGGACATGAAGATGTCCAACAAATTGCGCCGCTTGTGGTCGCTGTACCAGCAAAACGAAGACCTGATCCAAGTGGGCGCCTATGAAAAAGGCTCCAGCGCAGAGGTGGACGAGGCCATCCGTTTGCACGATCGCATTGTGAATTTTTTAAGGCAAGACATGCACATTGGCCAAGACTATGAAAGTACCCGCCAAGAGTTGCGCCAGTTGCTGACCGCCGATTGAGACCTGTAAGCCATGAAAGCACGTGAATGCTGGCCCGTGTTGGCCAAAAAAGCGCAAGAAGAGGTGGACGCTGCCATGGCGGTGGTGGTTCAGATTCGCCAAAACATTGAGCATCTTCAGGCGCGTCGGCAGCAGTTGCTGGACATGTACGCCGACTACAAGCGAAAAATCGAAGACAAGCAGCAGCAATGGCACTCCATGGCCGACACCGCCAACCATCGCCAGTTCATGGCGCACCTGCTGCAATTGGTTGAACGCATTGACCAGGATTTGCATCGCGCCCACCAAGAACTGACACAAGCCAGAGAAGCGCAGAAAAAAGCCGAGCAGCAGCGCATCAAAATGACGTCCCTGATGGAACAAGACCAGCACCGGGTCAAGGTCTATCAGCTCAAAAAAGACCAAAAAAACATGGATGCCCTGGGCATCACCTTGTTCAATTTGAAGGCTTGACCCAGCCGGCCTCAAGCCAGTGCCAATAGTGCGGGCGAAAGGCCCAGGGGATCAACTGGGTCGCCGTACCCTGCGGAAAGACAACCCGGGTGGCATGGTCCTGCCAAATGCCTTGGGCATCCAGCAATTGAAGCAGTTGTTGGGTTTGCGCCTCATCTGGCTGCAAGGTCGTTCCGGCCCGCGTCAAGCTTTGTGGGTGACGCGGCGTCGAGGTCTTCGCATCGGTGGGGCCGGAATACATGTCGTGCAGGCTGCCCCATTCCCGGCCTCGCAACACATGCTGGAGTTGCCCGAGCTGTCGCTCGGCCACTTCCTCGTCACCCATTCGGTAGCGCTGTTGGCCCAGCACATTGTCAAACCAGATGCAGGCTTGCGGGTGCTGTTTCAGCAAGCTGGGCAGCCCAGCGATGGCATCGGCTCGATGAAAGCGGATTTCGCTGCCACTTGCTTTCAGGTTTTTGCCATGGCGCAGCTTGAAGAGCCAGGGGGCCAGGGGGTCAATGTCATAGGCGTCAATCTGGCGAAACCGCTGCAGCCAGGCGGGTGGCATCATCCAGCCTGCGCTGCCACCCAGCAACAGCAAGTGGTCTGAATGGGGGTTTACGCGGCTTAAAAATCCGTCAATGACGCTCAGGGTTTCTTCCCACCGCTTGAGCGAGGCCAAAGCGTGAAGGTGCCAATTCATGCCCCCCGTGCCGCCAGCACTGGCGGCATCTTGGAGCCAACGACCCCAATGGTGGCCTGGTGCGCGCTCAGAGGTCACAGAATCTCCCGCCAGGCAGGCAAGTGGGGGTGACGGTAATCCAACATGGTCCGGACTTTGCGAGTGAAATGCATGAGGAAAACACTATAACGTGCGGGATAATCGAATCAATTGCATTTTCTTCAAAAATGTCAAAAACCAAGAGGTAATACATGGCGTCGATAGATTGGGCTCGCTATGCCCTCAGCGCCACCTGGGTGCTGGTGCTGATGGGCGGTTTGCTCTGGTGGCTGCGCAGACGCAAGTCGGCCTTGTTTCCGAAGTTGGACGCGCGCCGGATTCAGGTCTTGGAAATTTGCCCCTTGGGCTTGAAGCACAAAATGATGTTGGTCCAGGCTGACCAACAGATGGTGTTGGTGTCGGTGAACCCTCAGGGCTTGCAGACCCTGCACGCTTGGCCTGCTGATGCGAGCCCCCATTTGCCACCCACCGTTTCCCAAGGAGTGAACCATGCGGTTTAAACATTGGCTGCCCATTTTGGGCTTGCTGGCTTTGTTGATTCCAGCGTGGGCGCAAGCACAGGGCATTCCCATGGTGAATGTCACGGGCGGCAAGTCGGGCCAGCAGTACAGCCTGACCTTGCAGTTGCTGGCCTTGATGACAACGCTGACGTTGTTGCCGTCCATCCTGCTGATGATGACCTCGTTTGTTCGGATCATCATTGTCTTGTCCATTTTGCGACAAGCCCTGGGTACGGGGCAAACCCCTCCCAACATGGTGTTGGTTGGCCTGGCGCTGTTTTTAACCCTGTTCATCATGTCGCCGGTGTTCGATGACATCTACCAAAACGCCATTGGCCCCTACATGAACGGCAACATGCCTTTCGAAAAAGCCTTGGCCAAAGCAGAAGCGCCGGTGCGTGATTTCATGATTCACCAAACACGCGAAGATGACATCACCATGTTCATGCAAATCGCGCAGAAGAAAGAAATTGCCAGCGCAGCCGATGTGCCTTTCACCACCTTGATGCCCGCATTTTTGACCTCGGAGCTGAAAAGCGCGTTCACCATCGGCTTCATGATCTACATCCCCTTTGTGGTGATTGACCTGATTGTGGCCAGCGTGCTGATGTCCATGGGCATGATGATGTTGTCGCCCATGATCATTTCCATGCCTTTCAAATTGATGTTGTTTGTGCTGGTGGACGGCTGGACCCTGCTGATGGGGTCGTTGGCGTCAAGTTTTATTTTCAAGTGAGGTCGCGATGGACACAGCCATGGTGGTAGATCTGGGACGACAAGCGCTTTGGATGACCATGCTCATCTCAGCGCCCTTGCTGGGCGTAGCCTTGTTGGTGGGCTTGATCATCGGTGTCTTTCAGGCAGCGACGTCGATCAACGAGCAAACCCTGAGCTTCATCCCGAAGTTGGTGGCGCTGGGCCTGACGCTGGCCATTCTGGGCGGCTGGATGATCAACACCCTGGTGGACTACACCCGGGTGTTGTTTGGCCGCATTCCGACCTTGTTTGGGTGAGCGAGGCCCCATGAACCTGTTGATGCTTGACTTGGTCGATCGCTTTTATGCATTGATCTGGCCGTTGCTGCGCATCTCTGCCTTCATGGGCTTCGCCTCGATTTTTTCCATTCGCGCTGTCAATTTGCGCTTGCGTATTCTGATCTCCTTTGGCCTCACCGTTTTTGTGGCGATGCAAATCGACATTCCCAAAATCGACCCTGTGACCGTGGTGGGAGTCAAGGAAATTTTCAACCAGTTGTTCATTGGTTTCAGCATGGCCATGGTCATGCAATTGGCCACGGCGGCACTGGTCATTGCCGGTCAAGCCTTGTCCGGCTCCATGGGCCTGACCATGGCCAACATGATTGACCCCACCTTGGGCAACGTGCCGGTGTTGTCGCAGTTCTTCACCTTGTTGGGTACCCTGGTTTTCTTGGCCATTGGCGGGCACCTGATTGTGTTTGGCATCCTGCTGGAGTCTTTCACCCAGTTTCCGATTGGCCAAAGCCTGATGACGCAGGCCTTCATGGGCAAGATGATCGCCTGGAGTGGCATGATGTTTTTGGCGTCCTTGCTGATCGCCTTGCCAGTGTTGATCACCTTGCTGTTTGTCAACGTGGGCTTGGGCTTTGTCACCCGCGCCGCGCCCAGCCTCAATATTTTTTCGGTGGGCTTCCCCGCCATGGTGTTGTCCGGTTTCTTGATTCTTTGGCTGGCCTTGCCCAATGTGATTGGCCGAATCAATTGGCTCTGGGTTCAAACCTTCAATCAACTTCGCAGCTTGCTGCTGACCTGACATGGCAGAAGAAGGCTCGTCCGAAAAAACAGAAGAACCGACAGCGCGAAAGCTGCAAAAAGCCCGCGAAGAGGGCCAGGTTGCGCGTTCGGTAGAGCTGCCAACGGCCGTGCTGTTGGTGACGGCCACCCTGTTTTTCACGCTCATGGGCAGTTGGATGTTCAAGCAGATGGGGCAGTTGTTCACCTACCAACTGGCCTTTGACCGCAAGGTGATGGACAAGGCGGAATTGATGCCCTCCTTGTTTGCGCAATCCTTGCTCGATGGTTTTTTGCTGGTCTTGCCCATCATGCTGGTCTTGTATGTGATGGCCATCATTTCGTCGGGTTTGACTGGCGGCTTCATTTTTTCGATGCAGCTCATCAGCCCCAAATTCAACAAACTCAACCCGCTGAGTGGCTTGGCCCGCATGTTCGGCATGAAGGCGCTGATTGAGCTGGCCAAGTCGATTGGAAAATTTGTGATCGTGGGCGCTATTTTGTTGCTGTCGGTCATGCACAACATTGACGACTTGTTGAACCTGAACCGCATGGACCTGGGCACCGCGGTGCGCCATGCCGGTGAAATGATCATCGATGCCTGTTTCTGGATGAGCATGGGCTTGGTGCTGATTGCGGTGGCAGACGTGCCGCTGCAGCGCTACCAAGTCCATAAGAAACTGAAGATGACTAAGCAAGAAATCAAGGACGAAATGAAAGATGCGGAGGGGCGCCCAGAGGTGAAGGCGCAAATCCGGCGCCGCCAGCGCGAAATGGCCAACAACAAAATGATGGCCAAGGTGAAAGACGCCGATGTGGTCATCACCAACCCGCAACACTTTGCCGTGGCCCTGGAATATGACCCCACCGCAGACGGCGCCCCCATGCTGATCGCCAAAGGGACGGATGACTTGGCCCGGCGAATTCGCGAATCCGCCAAAGAGGAGGGCATTCAGTTGTTTGAGGCGCCCGAGTTGGCGCGCGCGTTGTACTTCACCACGAAGGTGGACGAGCCCATTCCGGAGTCTCTTTACCATGCGGTGGCCCAGGTGATCGCCTATGTGTTCAGCCTGAACGACCGTTACCCAGGCGCTGAGGGTTATGTCAAGCCCACCCCGAAGATCCCGGACAATATGCGGTACGACGAAAATGGTTTCTTAATGCAATGAATGGCTTGACTGAATCTGCGAACCCATGACTGATTTCTACCAAAGCCCTGGCGACAAGCTGCGCCTGGATATTCTTCTGAAGACGCTCAGCGAAGGCAAGCTGAACCTGGCCATTCTGGGCGAGGACGAGGTCGGCTTGGCCCACTACGCGCGGCGTATTGCCCAACATCTGCGCCAAAATCCAGCCATTGAGGTGGAGTTGTGGACATCGGCCGATTCTGAAAAGCTGGTGCAGCGCTTCAACGAAATATTGTCTGAAGTGTCGGTTCAAGAAGCCTTGGACAAAGCGCAAAAGGCGGCCACCAAGCGCTACATGATTTTTCCAGACGCGCAGTCCATCCAAGAGATTGATTTGCAGTTGCTGGCGCGCTTGATCAATGGCTTTCCGGCCAGCAATATTCACGTCATTCTTTTGGTGAATAGCCTGCAGCCGCATGAGCGAAAGTTGGCAGCTTTTGGCAAAAATTTGATGCAATGGGTTTTGGAGTCTGAGAACCCCGCCCCCAAAAAGTTAGAGCGGATTGAGACTTTCGACGAAGCCGCGGCCGAGTTCAATGCCGCAGCCTCAGCCTCTTCCAGGCCAGCGCAGTCTGCGCCGTTGACGCCACCGGAGTTGGACCAAGTGGTACCCGCTGCCAGCAGCTGGGACGTACCCGCAGCCTCAACCGCCAAGGGAAACGGTTTATTGGCTTGGGGCGTGCTTTTGGTGTTGCTGGTGTCGCTGGTTGTTTTCGGCTTCTTGTACCAAGACTTCATCAAGTCGGAGTTTGAAGCGATGAAGGGCTATTTGTCGCGCCAGTCCCCGGTTGGCGCCAAGGAGGCTGCTCCCGCTGCGGCCACGCCTTCTGTCGGCATGTCCAGCACGGCGCAGTTGCCGGTGAAACCGGACGATTCGCTGATTCCGGAGAAAGAAGCCCTGATCAAGCCAGAACCTGCAGCCCCAACGGCTGTGGCCGCTGCGGAGAACAAACAGACAGTTGCTGCGCCAGCTCCAGAAGCCATCCCGCCGACATCCCCTCCAGCCCCGTCGCCAGCGCCTGTGCTTCCCGTGGCCAAAGCAGAGTCTGTCCCGCCGCCCCCGAGAGATGACAGGCCGTGGATCGATAAGCTGCCAGCCACGGGCTGGGTGCTGCAGCATGCTGCCTTTGACACCCAACAGGAAATAGAGCTGTTTCAATCGAAACAAGCGGCTTTCAAGGACGCCAAAATTATCAAAACCAAGCGCAAGACCGGTGCAGCTTATTACATTCTGCTCACAGGTCCCTATGCCACCCGACAAGAGGCAGAAAACTTGATCAAGACCCAGCCGGCCATGGCCAAGTCCTGGCTGAGGGCGATCAAGTCCATCAAAACCCAATTGCAGGAATGAGTCAACTTCTTGGGTTTCGTGTCGATAGCTTAGAGGGGGATATTCCGCATGAGTGAAGACATTATTCGAAGTACCAAAGAGCATGAGGTGGTAATTCCTGAAGGATCCATCAATGCCAAAAGCAAAAGCAGCTCCGTGGGGACCGCCAGCCCGGAGCCTGAGCACGTCGAAAAAGTCAGCAACACCAACGAGATCGTGGATCGCCGTGTTTCCGTCGATGAGGCTCAAGCTTCTGGCATTGAGAACGTCAAGCTGGATGCTCTACCCTCTGTTGGTGAGAACCGTGTTCTTCTGCCAGAGGAAAACCAGGAAGAAAACCGAATTCGTGTGCCGGATGAGTCGAATGACGAGAACCGAATCCCTGTGATTTCCGATGTCGTGGAAGAAGGTGACAATGTTTTGGTCGTGTCAGAAAAGGGCCTCACCGAGAACCGCGTCAAGCTACCAACTGATGCACCTGAGTTGCAAGATCCGCTCTTGGTCTCTGAGAGCGAAGCGCCGCCCACGGCCCCAAGCCCCCCCCCTGAAGTTTTGCCTGAGCACCAAAGTGAAACTGCAGATGTTCCTCAAGTTGCCGCCGCCTTAGTCGATACACGTAGAGAAGAGTTCGTAGGCCGCGTGGTCAAGCTTCGTGAAGAAGTAGACCACTTGAATCAGCGCCTGGATCGACTCGAAAAGTAATTCAAAGGAACTCATATGGCGCAAGAGAACACCAGCGACGCGGCCAGCGAAGCGCCCGCGGCGGATTCCGTTGCGGCGGGCGCTGCCAAGCCTGAAGTGTCGTCATCGGCGCCTGAAGGCCTGTTGGACAAAGCGGCCTTGGCCGAGGGATTGGACGACCTCGAGATAGAGGCTGCCGATTCCACCGAGGTCGCCAAGCAGCTGGAAGAGTTGACTGGCGTAGTGCTGAGTTCGGCCGAGGTGTCGACCCGCTCAGCGTCTGTGGCGGCCAACATCAGCCAGGACATGCGAACCGTGATGGACCAGATCACAGAGTCGCACAAGCGCAGCGTCCAGCACTCTCGCATCATTCTGGGCGGTTTGTTGGCTTTCTTGTTGATTGGCTTGGGAACTTTTTTCGCCATTGCCACGCGCATGCACCAAAACATCCGCCAACTGGATTCGATGTCTCTGGCCGTGGGCAAGCGCGTGGTCGAACTCGACGCCACCGTGAATGCTTTTGTGGAAACCAGCCGCACCTTCAATGATTTGAATGACAAGCTGGAGAAGCAAGCTGACTTGCAAGGCAAACTTGAGCAGCGTTTTGAGGAGATCCAAAAAACGATGGCCGCAGTGCCCAACTTGGTGGCGGACCAATCGGGCAAAACCTTGGACACCAAATTGCAAGGACTGCAAAAGCAAATTCAGGCTTTGGAAACCAAGGTGCAGGATTTGTCCAAACGCCCGCAACCCAACCCGGGTCCCAGCCAGCAGGCTGTGATTTCCGAGATTCAAAAACTCAAGAAGGATTTGGACACGGCCAATGCCAATGCCAAAGCTGCTGCTGTGGCAGCTGCCCAAGCGCAGGCGCAAGCCAAAGCCAAACCGGAGCCTAAGCCGGAGCCCAAGCCAGAACCCAAAGCAGCGGAAGTCAAGCCGCCACCGCCGCCACCTGTGCCTGCCATGCCACCTGCGCCTTCACAGCGCGACAAGATGTTGGTCTACCCGCGTCCCAACACCAACAACGGCACACAGTGAGCCGTCCTGGCTTAAAAGCTTGACGCGCTGGCTGAAAGCCAGTGATCCTGAAAAATCAACGGCAGGTCTTTCAAGGCCTCTGCGTTGTCGGCCTGGCGCAAGCTCCCATGGGGCACGGTTGGATACAGCGCAGACAAGGGGCGTGTCTCCGCATGGCTCACGCGGCGCATCACATGGCGCAGTGACAGCTCCGAGGGCGCGTTCAGTCCTGCAGCTTCAAGCAATTCTTTGAGGGACTCCAGCGTGTTGCGATGGAAGTTGCGCACCCGCTGTGCTTTGTCCGGCACCACCAAGGCCACTTGGCGCTTGGGATCTTGGGTGGTAACGCCGGTGGGGCAATTGCCCGTGTGACAGGTTTGGGCCTGAATACACCCCAGGGCGAACATGAAGCCGCGCGCGCTGTTGCACCAGTCGGCGCCCAGCGCAATCACGCGCACCATGTCAAAGGCGCTGACAATTTTGCCGCTGGCGCCCAAACGGATGTGCTGACGCAAATCCAGCCCCAGCAGGGTGTTGTGCACCAGACGCAAGCCCTCTTGCAAGGGGGTGCCCATGTTGTCCGAGAACTCCAGCGGGGCCGCGCCCGTGCCACCTTCCGAGCCGTCCACCACGATGAAGTCGGGCAGGATGCCGGTCTCCTGCATGGCTTTGGCAATGCCGAACCATTCCCAGGGATGGCCTATGCAAAGCTTGAAACCCACGGGCTTGCCTTGGGAGAGTTCGCGCAGCTTTTGCACAAATTGAAGGAGTTCGACGGGTGTTGAAAAACTGCTGTGACTGTTGGGTGACACACAGTCTTCGCCCACGGCGACGCCGCGCGCTTCGGCAATTTCGGGCGTGACCTTGGGCCCTAACAACACACCGCCATGGCCAGGCTTGGCGCCTTGGCTTAGCTTGATTTCGATCATTTTCACTTGTGAACTGGAAGCGTTCTCTTGAAATTTCTCTGCACTGAAATGGCCGTTGGCGTCGCGGCATCCAAAGTAGCCTGAGCCGATTTCCCAAATGAGGTCCCCTCCATGCACACGGTGGTAGCGCGAGATGGACCCCTCGCCTGTGTCGTGCGCAAACCCGCCCATGCTGGCGCCTTGGTTCAAAGCCATGATGGCGTTGGCGCTGAGTGCGCCAAAGCTCATGGCGGACACGTTGAACAAGCTGATGTTGTAGGGCTGTTGGCATTGGGCACCGCCAATAGGGACACGGAAATCATGCCCTTCGATGTGCGATGGCGAGACAGAGTGTGTCAGCCACTCGTAGCCTATCGTCTTGACGTCCAGTTGTGTGCCAAACGGCCTTTTGTCAGATTGCCCTTTGGCGCGGGCATAGACCAAGGAACGTTGCGCCCTGGAGAAGGGTGCGGCCTCTGTTTCACTTTCCAAAAAATACTGCCGTAACTCTGGCCGGATGGTTTCCAGCATGAAGCGAAGGTGGCCGATGATGGGGTAGTTGCGCAAAATGGCGTGGTGGGTCTGTTGCAGGTCGTGGATGCCAACGACCGCCAAAAAACCAAACAGGAGTGCCCACAAGCCACCATTTCCAGAAACGACAAAAATCGCCAGAGAGACGCACAGTCCTGCCAGGGCCACAAAGAATGCGGTGAAGCGCACAGGATAGTAATGGTTCAAACGTTCCAGCATAGGGGCTCCAGAGGGCTGAGAGAAGTTGATTTAACAAAATCAACAAGTTAGGTGCGAAGCTTAAAAAGGGTGGCCGCACCTGACCATGAGGGTAAACCTTTGGTGGGTCTCCCTAATCGTGAAAACCCCATCGCATCATGGATGGTTTTGCGCGATGCTTTGCAGACGAGACAGGAGGCAACCATGTACAAAAAGATTTTGCTGGCTTACAACGGCTCGTTGAGCGGTCAAAAGGCTTTGCTGGATTCTGGCGGTCTGGCAGCCTGGGGGCAGGCTTCCTTGCATTTGGTCGCCGTCATGCCTTTGAACCTGAACACCGTGGTGGCCGAAGGCATTGTGTATTCCATGCAGGAAGAGAAAAGCCAGCGCCAAGCTTTCCAGAAAATTCTGGACGAAGGCCTGTCCATCTTGGCCCAACACGGTTACCAGGCCACTGGCGAGTTGCTGTCAGGGGACGCCATTCACGAAATCTGCGCCTGTGCCAAGCGCATCTCAGCCGATCTCATTGTGGTGGGCCACAAGCACAAGAAAGGCTGGGTGGAGCGTTGGTGGTCGGGCTCGATTTCTACCTCGCTGATCGAAGAGTCGCCCTGCAGCGTCTTGGTCTCGATCGTGTGATTTACTCGGCCTTTGCGCCCGAGTCTTTCACCACTTTGGACCACTTCGCAATTTCAGCGGCTTGGTACTTGGTCAGCTCTTCCGGGGTCGACAGCACGGCGTCCAAGCCCAGGGTTTTCAGG
>JACCDQ011971150.1_pt1 | contig 40840 bp, 65 predicted proteins | sample 7446031 | NCBI WGS metagenome assembly JACCDQ01 (sample SAMN15323442, study PRJNA562643) | freshwater metagenome | isolation source: river surface water | place: USA:Blue River Watershed | collected 2017-08-17 | reverse complement strand
CCAGCGTGAGATTGACCGTGGCCGTTTCATGTTCGCTGCTCAGAACGTGAAGGACAAACTCTTGGAGCAAGCAAGAGCCTACGATGCTCAAGCTGCATCCATGAAAAAGGTCACTGGCGCATTGACTGACCAGCAGAAGATGCAGGTTGGTTATCAAGTTACTGACTTTGTTACACAGATTGCAAGCGGTCAGAATGCAATGATTGCATTCATCCAGCAGGGTGGTCAACTTAAAGACACGATGGGTGGTGTTGGTGCTGCACTAAAAGCTGTTGCATCTGTATTTACGCCATTCAAAATTGCAGTCGGTGGTATTGCCGCATACTTTGCAACAATTGCTTATGCGGCGTATCAAGCAAGTGAAGACATTGACAAGTTCAATAAGTCAATTGCATTGACTGGCGACTATTCTGGCGTCACTCTCGAAAAGTTCCGTGGGCTTTCAAAAGAGATGGCTCAGGCAAGTGGAACATCCATCAAGGACGCGAAAGATGCGTTGCTTGGTTTGATGGATTCTGGGAAATTCACAGAACAGTCTATTGATGCGGCGCAACGCGCAGTACTTGCCTATGCTCGTGTAGCTGGCGTATCTGGCGCTGAAGCGGCAAAAGCTCTTGCAGGGGCATTGAGTGGGTCTGCTTCTGAGGCTAAGTCTCTCAATGACAAGATGAATTTCTTGACTCTTGAGCAGTACAAGAATATTGAGTCCCTTGAGAGGCTTGGCAAAACACAAGAGGCCGCACGAGAAATCTCTATTGCACTGACAACAAAACTTGAGCAGCAAGCTCGTGGCGTTGGCATGTTGCAAGAGAAATGGAAGAACCTCACAAAGACATTTAGTGACTGGTGGGAAGGCACTAAAGAGGCCATGTCTGGCCCAACGATTGAACAGAATATTGCTGCTCTGACAAAGCAAATTGATGCTCTCAATGAGAGCATGATGCAGCACACAATGTTCAATGCTCTCTTCAAAGATGGCAATTTGAAGAACCTTCAGGCGATGAAGGATCAAAAAGAGGCACTGCTTGAGATTGTTCGTCTTCGCGCAAGGTCTGAGGCTGCAAAGGATGTTGGTGACTCCAAAGCTGAAATCTCAATGTGGGATAAGGCTGGCGGTGCTGCTGGGTTCCAAAAGATTGCTGAAGAAGTTGAGAAGGCTAGGACTGATGCTCGTTTCAGGGCTAGGATGGCTTCTGCTTCTGAAGAGCAACAGATTGAGCTTGAGCTTGCACGAAAGATTGAGCAGGCAAAGAACGAGGCTCGCAAAAAGAATGAAGAGACATTTGGTCAATATGCCGTTGAGGTTGAGCAACTGAGAATTGCAAAGGTTTCTGAGGCTCAGGCTGAAGCTGACAAAAAAAGAATTGAGCTTCGCAAAAAACGGTTCAATCAAGAGCTTGATGCTGAGATTGCTGCATTGCGCAGACAGGAAGAGTTTGAGACTCAGCAAAACCAAAAGAAAATTGACGCAGAACTAAAAGCATTCAGAGAGGTTGAGTCGTCGAGAAATGAAGTCAAGTATCAGACTGAATTGCTGAACATTCAGATGCAACTGATTGGAGCGACTGAAAAAGAAAAAAACATTGCAGAAGAAAAACTCAAGATTGAAAAAGAGATCGCATCTTGGAAGCGTAGCGAAGAATATGGCTTGTTGTCCGACAAGGACAAGGCATTCTATGAAGAGCAAAAACGTCAAATGTCTCAGGCAAAAATTGCCAACATGGAGCTTGCTGAATCTCTGAAGCATGTCCAAGGTATGTATGACGCTGTATGGTCCAACATGTCGTCTGCAATCGAGAGCTTTGTTCGCACTGGCAAGCTGAGTATCAAGGACTTTACTCGTAGCGTCATTCAAGACATGCTCATCATGAACATGAAGTTGCAAGCCATGACTTTGATTCGTGGATTGCTTGGTTCTCTGTTCACTGCAAATGTTGGTTCAAATTTTGCCAGCGGCAATGGAACTGGCGTGACTGGATTTGGATCGGCTTATGCTGATGGAGGTAGTCCTACGCCAAATACAATCAATTTGGTCGGTGAGCGTGGGCCAGAGCTTTTTGTCCCTCGTACTGCTGGCACAATCATCCCTAACAATCTGCTTGGCGGTATGGGCGGCACAACAAACGTGACTAACAACTACATCAATGCGATTGACACCAAATCGTTTGAACAGCGGTTGTTGGAAAGCAATCAGGCTATCTGGTCCGCAAATCAGTATGCCAACAAATCGCTGGCAAGCAATGGCAGGAGAGCGTAATGTCTTTTCAGACTATCTTTGAAGCCCAACAGTCCATGACGGTGAACAACCGCCGCATGGTTGGGCAGCAGGTTGCCCGATCTGGGTACATTACTGTAGCGCAGTACCTTACTGCTGTGCCGTGGGTGTTTACGGTTGTGCCACACAACTATATGTATTACCCGCAGGTCCGTGCAATCATTCAGTCGATTGACAACAAAGACCGCGAGTTGCCAGAAACCATCACGTTTGACAGCGATAATTTGTCTTGGTTCCTTGAGATGCAAGGCACAGCCACTTCCGCGACATTGAATGGCACACCAACGCCAAACACGCAGACGCTGAACCTGACATCAAACGGCACGTTCAAGGCTGGTGACTTCATCATGGTTGATGGCTACACCTACAAAGTGACGGCAGATTCTGCTGGTTCTGTGGTGACAATCCATCGGCCTTTGATTGGTACGCCTACGTCTGGCACGACTGTTTATATGGGCACAGATTGCACGTTTACGGTTGTCGCTGAGAAGTGTCCAACGTATACTCTTATACCAATGACGGATGGCGCATTCGTCAATTGGGATGATGCCTTTGTCTTTCGGGAATACATCACATGACAACAATGAACGCCGTAAATAGCGCGAACATCAGACACGCAGAATTTGTGCGTCTGACTGTTGGCACTGCCGCAACTGTTTACACATTCTGCAACGCTGCGGCCCCCGTGACTGTTGGTGGCATCACGTTTACAAATCTTGGTGCTTTGCTCAATGTTGGTGACGTGCAACGCGATATGCGTTCTACCAGCGATGACATGACGATTGCGCTGACAGGCATCGACCCGTCTAACGTCGGCTTGATTCTTAGCAATGACATCAAAGGCTCATTGGTTGAGGTTTGGCGCGGCTTCCTTGATGCCAACAACCAAATCATCACAACGCCTACAACGCAGTTCTTCAAGCGTTATCAGGGCATCATCAGCAACGTCAGCATTACGGAAGATTTCAACTCCGAGTTGCGGACACGCATTGCGACTTGCTCTATTTCCTGCTCGTCTATGCGGCGCGTCTTGGAGAATCGTCTTGGTGGCGTAAAAACAAACCAAAGCAGTTGGCAATTCCTCTACCCCGGCGACACAAGCATGGACCGTGTGGCTACGATTGCAAACACATACTTTGACTTTGGCAAGCCGCCTCAGACAAAAACACAATCAACAGATACAACGACAGAAACTTTCGGCGGAGAAAGTTTTGGTGGAGATGGTCCTTAAATGATACGACTGGCTACAAGATACGACATTCCAAGGCTTCTGGAAATTGTTGAGGCTTATGCCTATGAGAACCCCATAAAGATTCTTGGTCAGCCGCAGCATCACAATCCAAAGTATGTTGAAGAACTGTTGTTTGGAATCATTGCGGGGCGCGGCTTCATCTACATTGACAACAACATGAGGGGCGCAATCATTGCCATCAAGAATGGGAATGTGTGGTGTCCAAAAGTGAAAGAACTGAATGAGCTTCTGTGGTGGGTTGAGCCAGAACACCGGAATGGGACTATTGGCGGCAGGCTATGGAAAGCATTTGATGACCGGGCTGAAGCGATGCTTAAGAATGGCGACATTGATTTTGTTGTCACAAGCGTTTCTGCCAATGGCCCGTTGATTGACTATACAAAGCGCGGATACAAAGCTGTCGGCGCTAGTTTTGTGAGGGAGTAAGAGATGGTTGGAACAATGATTGTCGCGGCAGCGGCAGGCACTACAGCGGCAGGCGTTGCTGCATCGTTTGCATTGACCGCTGCGGCATTTGCTGTGAACTTTGCTGTGTCAATGATTGTCACTCGCGTTTTTGGACAAGACCAGCAAGGCCCACAAGACAGCGGCACACGCGAGCAGGTTCCACCATCAAACACAAATGCTATCCCGGTTGTGTATGGCGATGCTTATCTTGGTGGCACGTTTGTTGACGCTGTTCTAAGCACAGACCAAAAGACGATGTATTACGTCATGGCCGTGTCTTGCGTCAGCCCTAATGGTCAGTTCACGTTTGATACAACGGATATGTACTACGGGGACCGCCTCATTACTTTTGATGGCACAGACCAGACAAAAGTTGTGAGCCTGACGGATGAAGCTGGTAACGTGGACGACAAAATCAGTGGCAACCTGTATATCAGTCTGTATAAGTCAAGCGCCAGTGGAACAATCACATCACTGAATGGCGCATCTGCACCTAACGTGGTTATGGGCGGCTCTGACATTGATTCGGCGCTGCGTTGGCCTTCAACTGGTCGTCAAATGAACGGCCTTGCATTTGCCATCATCAAGCTGAACTACAACACGGATGCTGGCACAACAAACCTTTCCCCGATCACATTCAAGGCAAGCCATTACCTGAACAGTACGGGCGTGGCAAAGCCGGGAGATGTTTGGTATGACTACATTACCAACACGGCTTATGGTGGCGCTGTTGACACTGCGTTTGTTGATACAGCCTCGGTTACGGCAATCAACTCTTACGCCGATGGTCTGATTACATATACGCCATCTGGCGGCGGTTCTGCAACAGAGGCGCGTTATCGTATCAACGGCGTGATTGATGCTGGTCAGACTGTTTTGAGCAATCTTGACAAGGTGATGACTTGCTGCGATAGCTGGATGGCCTACAACGCCGCCGCTGGTCAATGGTCTATCGTCATCAACAAATCTGAATCTGCTGCGTACTCTTTTGATGATGACAACATCATTGGCGAGATTCGTGTCAGCGCGACAGACATCACGCAGTCTATTAACCAAGTGGAAGCAAAATTCCCCAACGGCGAATCGCGTGACCAGCCTGATTTTGTGAACATTGCAACGCCTACTGGCTTGCTGTACCCGAATGAGCCTGTCAACAAGTACAGCGTGAGCTATGACTTGGTTAACGATAGTGTTCGCGCTCAATACCTTGCAAACCGTATCCTTGAGCAAGCGCGTGAAGACTTGATTGTTAGCTTCAGCACAACCTACTACGGCATCCAAGTTGATGCTGGCAGCGTTGTGAGCGTGACCAACTCTGACTATGGTTGGTCAAACAAACTGTTTCGTGTCGTCAAAGTCAATGAGGCATCGTTGCCAAATGGCTCACTTGGCGCAAAGCTGGAGATGACGGAATACAGCGCGGCTGTGTACGATGATTTCGACATCACGCAATACACACCAGTTCCAAATAGCGACATTCCAAGCCCGATCTATTTCAGTGCTTTGTCTGCGCCAACTGTTGTTGGCTATCCGTCCGCAAGCATTCCTAGCTTTGATGTAACGATTGTTTCTCCGGCAGTTGGCCGCATCACTTATGGCGAGTTGTATTACACAACATCAGCTACGCCTTCTGCATCTGATTGGAAATTCCTTACTATGGCTGCGACAACAAACGCGCAGCCATTCCCTAACAGTACCTCATACACATTTGCAAGCCAAGTACTCCCTGATGGGACATACTATTTTGCGTTTACAGTTGGCAATGAGTTGGGCAAATCAATTCTCAGTACAAAAAGCTCTGCTTTTGTCTGGAACCCGACAGGCATGACTGGCGCTACAGGCTTGAGCAACATCCAAGCATACAAAGTACAAAGCCAATCAGCAGCCGCGCCATCAGGCTTTCCTCAAACAACATCAGGTACAACTGTTCCTTCTGGATGGTCGTCTACGCTTGGCACTGTTAGCGTTGGTCAGGTGGCTTGGTATACGTTTGGCAAATACAACAGTTCGACAACAACAATTGATGGAATTGCGCCAAACACTACATATTGGGCCTCACCAATTGCGGCATCAATCTTCCAAGACATTCGCTCAGACAATTGGAACGGCTCCAATCCACCGTCACTTACACCGTCTAACCCTGCCACATGGGGAACTGCTGGTTACTACATTCAGCAATCGACTGGGTATATGTATTTGAACAGCATCTACGCTAGGGGTGCTGCAAAGTTCAATGGGACAAACACTATTGGCTCTGACACGTTTGCGCTTGTAGCAAATGAATCACTGAACACAAGCGGTGGCATTGTTAGTTACTCCGCGAGCATCTTTAATGGCGCGATGATGGGCTATGGTTCTGGAAGCGCATTTGGCGGATATTTCCAAACAACTGGCTCACAAGCTGCCCTTGCTTGCTCAACATCTGGTTCTGGCCCAGCTTTGCAAGTCAACGGGCCAATGACAATCACGAATAATACGCTTGTCACTAACCTGAATGCAGATTTGCTTGACGGAAATCACGCGAGCGCATTTTTGACGACTGGCGGCACCGCTTATGCGGCAAACAGGTTGAATGGGTCTGCTGGTCTTAATGTGCTTAGATTTGTGCAAGGAACGTTATCTGGAAGTGCCACGGCAACATTCCCCGGCAATAACAAACCCGGCTCCAATTCAACCGCAACATGGCTTCAAATTACGGTTGATGCAACCACCCTTTACATCCCTGTTTGGACATAACCATGCCACATGAAATCACAATCCCCGAAAAAACTGTGTATGAAGAAATCCAATCAATCACGGAGTTCCCTGACATCAAGCTGGTTACTGTAGTGGTTGGAATTGTCGATGCAGACGGGCAATTTGTTGTCCCGCAGCAGTTCAGCACATTTCAAATCCAAAATGATATGTACGATGAGCTACTTTCGGCAAACCCATCATGGGACCCGGAAAAGCCTGCCGGGACATATTTCAACCAAGACTTGTGGCATTTTATTGATATGCTGCGTTAAAATTTGAATACGACAAGACAGCATTGGACCGTGGGAATCACGGATGTTCTAACTGTGTGCAGGGAACTGACATGGCTATCTTTAATAAATCGGTACTCGCTCAAGTTAGCGGGTTCGACAACCCAATTCTTGCTGGCGAACTCGTCTGGGACCAGCAGACTTACTGGAACCTGTCTTTCACATCAAACAGCGCAGCAGTCGATCTGACTGGCGCAACGATTGATGCCCAAATTGTTCGTCGTCAACTGTCCAATATTGTGGACACCCGCAATGGCCTGACGTTTGACATCTCGGACTACACGCCTACACCTGCCGCCATTCCTCTCACGGTGACAAACATTGATGCCACTGCTGGCACTTGTACGCTTGTTATTGACGCTGGCGCTTGGTCGCTGATGAGCACAGACCCCGAGCTTGAAATCAACGCTCAGAATCCCGTTGGCTACTCTGGTCGCGTCAAGGTTTCTTTCCCGGCTTCTGGCGGCATACCTGCTGACGACATGATTATTTTCCTGTTGTTCATCGTCCGTTCTGATGGCGTAATCGTTCTGTAAGGTGGCGCTATGAGCAATCTCAAAGTAACCGTTCTCGATGGCAACAACGTAAATCTTGAAGTGGTCCCGCAGCCACGTGTAGAGGCTAGGATTGACCGTGGCGTAGCTGGTCCGACAGGCCCAATGGGTCCGACGGGCACGGGACCGACAGGACCGCAGGGCAATGCTGGTCCTACAGGCCCGACTGGCGCTATGGGGCCAACAGGCACAGGTCCTACTGGTCCGCAGGGCGATGCTGGTCCTACGGGGCCAACTGGATCAATGGGGGCAACTGGTCCAACAGGGCAGGCTGGTACTACTGGTGATGTTGGCCCGACTGGTCCGCAAGGTGTCCAAGGTATTCAAGGTGTTCAGGGCATTCAAGGCCCAACAGGGCCACAAGGTGAACAGGGCATTCAAGGCATTGCTGGACCCACTGGACCGACTGGCGCTAATGGAGCCACAGGCCCAACAGGTCCAACTGGCTACATGGGCATTGATGGTCCGACTGGCCCTACAGGCGCACAAGGCATTCAAGGCAATGTTGGCCCTACTGGTCCGACAGGTGCTGATTCGACTGTTGCTGGACCCACAGGGCCGACAGGCGCTCAAGGTACTCAAGGTATCCAAGGTAATGTCGGTCCAACTGGTCCACAGGGCATTCAGGGCGACCAAGGCGTTCAAGGTGTTGCTGGCCCTACTGGTCCTCAAGGTATTCAAGGGAATACTGGACCAACTGGCCCTACAGGTGTTCAAGGCGAACAAGGCGTTGTAGGCCCAACTGGCCCTACAGGGGCGCAAGGCGCACAAGGTACATCAATCAATTTGAAGGGTGAAGTTGCTACTGTTGGTGATCTTCCAATGGTTGGCAATCTTCCTAATGACGCATATATCGTTACCTCTGAAGGTAATTTGTATGTATGGAACGGAACATCTTGGTTTGATGCTGGTCAGATTGTTGGCCCTCAAGGACCAACTGGCGCACAAGGTCCGACTGGCCCTACGGGCGCACAAGGTGTACAAGGTATTCAAGGCGATGTCGGCCCTACTGGTCCGACTGGAGCGCAAGGCGATGTCGGTCCGACTGGACCTCAAGGTATTCAAGGTATTCAAGGGGTACAAGGCGATGTTGGTCCAACAGGTCCTACTGGAGCGCAAGGCATCCAAGGTGAAGTTGGGCCTACTGGCCCCCAAGGCATTCAGGGTGTGGTGGGTCCTACGGGGCCAACGGGCGCTCAAGGCATCCAAGGCATTCAGGGTCCAACAGGTCCGACTGGCGCACAAGGTGAGGTAGGCGCAACAGGTCCGACTGGCCCTCAAGGCATTCAAGGGGTGACTGGCCCAACAGGTCCGCAGGGTCTTCAGGGCGTTCAAGGCGACACTGGCCCGACAGGCCCACAAGGCGTGCAAGGTATCCAAGGCATTCAAGGCAATACTGGTCCGACAGGTCCAACTGGCGCAATGCCTACTGGCGACATTACTGGTGTGACAAGCATCAGTACGCCTGATTGGATTCTGTTTAACACCACACCAGCAACAACACCAACAACTCCGGGTACATTGTATTGGGATTCTGCTGATGGCAACCAAACGCTTTCTTTGGTGATGGCTGGTGGCACTGCTACACAGCAGATTGGTGAAGAGCAGTATTTCCGAATCAAAGCATCGAGCGCAATTACCAACGGTCAAGTCGTGATGTTCACGGGTACTGTTGGCGCTTCTGGCGCATTGACTGGCGCACCAGCAATTGGCCTTACAGCGGCGCAAGCATCATATGTCATGGGTATTGCAACCCAAGATATTGCCACCAACGATTGGGGTTACGTCACATCGTTTGGTTTGGTTCGTCAGCTTAATACATTGACATTTACGGCAGGTCAGATTTTGTATCTTGATCCTTCCGTGGCTGGTGGTCTGACTGCAACTATTCCATCTGCGCCAAATCCTAAAGTTCAGGTTTGCGCTTGCATTTACTCGTCAGCAAGTAACGGCTCTTTGTTTGTACGTCCATCGTTTGGTGGTGTGCTGGGCCAATATGAAGGTGACGTTGGCCTGACTACATTGGCTACTGGCGATGCTTTGGTCTGGAACGGTACAAAATGGACTAACACACAAGCAGTTGGTCCAACAGGCCCGACAGGTGCAACAGGAACCACTGGCACTCAAGGTCCGACAGGCCCGACAGGAAGCACTGGGGCTTCTGGCCCTACTGGTCCAACTGGTTCTACAGGAACTGGTGGCCCTACTGGTCCTACTGGCAGTACAGGTGCTACAGGGGCTGTTGGTCCAACCGGAGCGACAGGACCAACAACTTATCCCGGTGCTGGTATCGCTGTGTCTACTGGCACTGCTTGGACAACATCTAAGACTGCACCAACAGGAGACGTTGTTGGCACAACTGACACACAGACACTGACCAACAAGACATTCGGTAACGCCACAGTTATTTCCGATAACTCGTCTTCTGCTGCCCTCCGCATCACTCAGACCGGCACAGGCAATGCGCTGGTAGTTGAAGATTCCGCAACTCCCGATTCGACACCGTTTGTTGTGGATGCAAGTGGACGAGTTGGTATTGGAGGAACTCCTGCGGCTGGACGCGCACTTACTGTTAGCAAAAATATTACTGGTGCAACCATCTCAACAGCAGTTAGGGCTGATGGGCAGATTGAATCTGATGTCACATCTGAAGCTCGTGGTTTTAGTTCTAACATCAGTGTTGCAAATTCGGCGTTTACTATTTCTTCTTTGCGGCATTTTTATGCAGGCACGGGAACGATTGGCGCTAGTGCGACAGTAACAACTCAAGCTGGTTTTTTTGTTGAAAGCACACTCACAGGCGCAACCAACAACCACGGCTTCTACAGCAACATCGCCGCAGGCACTGGCCGCTGGAACTTCTACGCCAACGGAACTGCTGATAATTACTTTGCTGGTAACGTCGGTATTGGCGTCACGACTCCACAAGCCAAGTTTGATTTGGGCGGCGACTACAAAGAAGGCGTCGTCACCGCGAACACCGGCACTGCGTACACGATCAGCCTGTCTACTGGCACGCTGCAAATCCTGACGCTGACGGGCAACTGCACGTTCACGTTCCCCACGGCCACAGCTGGCAAGTCGTTCACGCTGCTGCTCAAGCAAGACGCTACTGGCTCGCGCACAGTGACTTGGCCGAGTGCTGTGAAGTGGCCGGGCGGCACCGCGCCGACGATCACGTCCACCGCGTCCAAGCTCGACAAATATGTGTTCACGTCGGACGGCACAAACTGGTACGGCTCCAACGCTGGCCAGAACTACTCGGTTTGAGGTGACTGATGTTCAGTTCTAACACTTCGCAGGTTTCTTCGGATGCAACCTACATTGAGGACGTTTTCTCGACTTACCTCTACACCGGCAACGGCTCTACCCAGACGATCACCAACGGGATTGATCTGGCTGGTAAGGGTGGGTTGGTTTGGCTTAAAGGGCGCAGCGCATTAAGCAACCATAGGCTTGTTGATTCCGCTCGTGGGAATCAGTTAACGCTGTCCACCAATACAACAGCCGCTCAGTACGACGCAACACCCGTCGGCCCTTCGCTGACTTCGAGCGGTTTCAGTGTTGGCAATTGGACGGAAATTAACGACTCCGGCCTTAACTACGTCTCATGGACATTCCGCAAGCAGCCGAAGTTCTTTGATGTGGTGACGTTTTCGACGGACGGATCAGGCGCAGCAACTTTTAGCCACGCTCTTGGTTCTACCCCCGGCTGCGTCATCATCAAACGCACTGGAGGCGCAGAGGCTTGGTATGTCTACCATCGTAGCCTTACTTCAAGCGCCACTCAGCGATATGTTCAACTTAATACCACTGGCGCTGAAACAAACGTGGGATTTGATTGGATCAGTGTTTCCAACACATCCTGTTCAATCAATGGATTGTTTGCCACATCGTCCACCTACGTCGCCTACATCTTCGCCCACAACGCAGGAGGCTTTGGCCTGACGGGTACGGACAATGTGATTTCGTGTGGGTCTTATACGGGCAATGGTTTAATAGCTGGGCCAGTGATTGATCTTGGCTACGAGCCTCAATGGGTGTTGGTCAAGCGAACTGACTCAACTGGCAACTGGCTGCTTCAAGACAACATGCGTAGTTTGTCTCAGACAAACACTGACATTCTTTTCCCCAATCTTTCTAACGCAGCAACAACTGGCGCGTACCCTACGGTTGTACCGACTGCCACCGGCTTTTACATTGGGGATAACGGAACAAATTACAACGCCAACGGCGGAACCTACATCTACATCGCCATCCGCCGTGGCCCGATGAAAGTGCCTACGGATGGGACGAGTGTGTTTAGCCCAACGGCTTCAAGTGCAGCCAGCGGCACAGCAATAACGACAAACTTTCCTGTGGATATGCAGATTGGAAAGTATCGGTCTGGTGCTGCTGCAAACCAAGTTGTTGATCGTTTGCGTGGAATAAGCACAAACACAACTGGCGCTGGCGTGAGTCTGTCAACCAGTTCAACTGCTGCTGAAGTTTCAGATGCAGGGACATCTTTGTATTGGGATAACACAGGTTTTCAGATGCCTGCAAACCTTGGTGGCATCAGCGACATTTTCTGGAACTTCCGCCGCGCCCCCGGCTTCTTTGATGAGGTTTGCTATACGGGGAATGGCCCCGGAACTCAGGTAATTACGCACAACCTTGGCGTTGCGCCTGAGTTAAGCATTTTTAAGGCCCGAAGTGGGACTGGTGGCTGGACTGTCTACAACGGTGCAACTCAGTTCTTGCGTTTGAATGAAACCGCTGCTGGCGCGACTGATGGCAACATTAGTCCAACAAGCACATCTGTCACGGTGAGCAGTTCGCTTGGTTTTGGCTTTAACGCATCTGGCGTAACCTACGTCGCCTACCTATTCGCCTCAGCACCGGGGGTATCGAAGATTGGCAGCTACACAGGCAACGGCAGCACTCAGACGATCAACTGCGGGTTTACTGGTGGCGCTCGGTTCGTTCTTATCAAGCGCACCGATAGCACTGGTGGCTGGTATGTCTATGACACAGCCCGTGGCATGACAACGCTGACTGACCCATATCTGCTGCTCAACAGCACAGCGGCTGAATCTGCGACACTTGGCTCTGTGACAACTGTCAGCACAGGTTTTGCAGTGGATGCCAGCATCTTGGCTGCTGTCAACACCAACGCCGCGACCTACATCTACCTCGCCATCGCATAAGGAGAACTCAAATGGAAATCAGAATTCGACAAACAGGCAACGTGGTGACGGAGCAGGAGTTCCGCGCCATGTTCCCCAACACAGGCTTCCCCGTCCAACTGACAGAGGCCATCATCAACGACTTCGGCGGTGATGTGGTCTTTGAAGGGCCGCAAGCCACTGGTGGCGACCACTACCAGTACAGCCAATACGCTGGCGTGGAGCAGATCAATGGCAAGTGGTACACCAAGTATGTGCTTGGCCCGGTGTTCACTGACACCACAGCCGAGGACGGTACAGTCACCACAGCCGCTCAGAATGAAGCTGCCTACAAAGCCATGAAGGATGCTGAGCAGGCTAAGGCGGTACGCGATGACCGCACACGCCGACTGGCCGAGACAGACTGGCGCTTCCGCAGCGACATGACGCCATCACAAGCATGGATTGATTACTGCGTAGCACTGCGCAATGTTCCTGAGCAAGAGGGCTTTCCTTGGTCTGTAGAATGGCCTACTGAGCCACAATAAGCTCCATTGAATAGCATAGGATAGAACATGAAAATTGCCATCAGCGCCATCTCAAAGAACGAGGCTGAGTTTGTCAAACGATTCTGCGATTCAGCAAAGGACGCAGACCTGATCTGCATTGCCGACACTGGCTCTGATGACGACACGGTAAAGATTGCCAAGGAATGTGGCGCAGTTGTTCACGACATTTGCATCACGCCTTGGCGGTTTGACTTGGCCCGTAATGCTGCGATTGCGTTGCTTCCACGAGACATTGATGTAGTCATCAGCCTTGATCTGGATGAGGTGCTAGAACCCGGATGGCGTGAGGAAATTGAGCGAGTTTGGGAGCTTGGTAAGACAACCCGACTGCGCTACAAATTCGATTGGGGCTGCGGCATTTCATTCTTCTACGAGAAGATTTTTGCCCGTCATGGCTATCGCTTCTGGCATAGTGTGCATGAATATCCCCGTCCTGATGGCAGGATTACCGAGGTCTATGCCCATACGGACAAGCTATTGGTAAGCCATCATCCTGACCCAACAAAGAGCCGTGGGCAATATATGCCCTTACTGGAGTTGGCAGTCAAGGAAGACCCATACTGCCCACGCAATGCCTTCTACCATGCCCGTGAACTGACGTTCTACGCCCGCTGGGATGAGGCCATCACAGCCCTGAACAAGTATCTGGCAATGCCAGAGGCCACATGGGCCAACGAGCGTTGCTATGCCATGCGGCTACTTGGCAAGGCGTATGGTGAGAAAGGCCATACAGCCGAGGCGCTTAAATGGCTGCGTTTGGCTGTGGCAGAAGCGCCGGGAACCCGTGAGCCTTGGGTTGAACTGAGCGTCCAATGCTACCGTCTCAATATGTGGGCCGAATCCTACGCTGCCGCCAAGTCTGCCTTGCAGATTGCTGACAAAGCATTGGTTTACACAATGGACCCGGAAGTATGGGGTGAAAAGCCTTGGGATTATGCCAGCATTGCCGCATGGAACCTTGGGCTGAAAGATGAGGCTGTCCAGCTTTGCACAAAAGCAGTAGAATTGGCCCCACATGATGAGCGCATCGGGCGCAACCTACATTACATGACAACAGGCGAATTCCCTAAAACCTTTGACCATGTAGTGCATCATGACACCTGAAGAACGACAGCAACTTATCGCGGAACTTATCGCCTCGTATAAGTCCCTTGAGAAAGAAGAATGCCTGTCTGCTGATGAGCAACAGTGGGTCAGGTTGGCTATCGAGGCCGAGGCGCGGAAGATTCGTTTCCGGGATGCCGTGATTGAAAAAAGCCTAACTGGCCTTGTTTGGTCAGCAATAGTTGGTTTTGGCTATATCCTGTTGGACTTCCTTAAAAACCACGGTCTGAAGCTCACATGATTGTCGAAAGCCTTGCGCTCATCAGCGCCGCTAACTCGGCTTTTGAGGTCATCAAGGCGGCGTTAAACAATGGCAAAGAGCTTGCTGATGTTGGCGGCAAGGCCATCGAGTACTTTGAGCTAAAGTCCCAGCTTCAAGAAAACGCAGTCGAAAAAGCTGGTGGCAGGCCAATTGAGGGCCGAAGCGATCTTGAAGAGTTTATGGCGCTTGAAAAGATGCGCCAAAACGAAGAGCATTTGCGCGAATCTATGGTGTACGCTGGTCGGCCCGGAATGTGGGAGGACTGGCAAAAGTTCCAAGCCCTTGCAGCTAGGAAACGCCGCGAAGCCAAAGAAGAAGCCATCCGAATTCGCAAAGCAACAATCAAACGCAGGCAGGAAATCGCGCAAGCAATTTTGGTTTCATTGGCTGCATTGCTGGCGCTTGGCATGACATTGTTTGGCATCTGGCTGTTTACAAGGCGTTGATATGCTCCCGATCATTTCCTCTATCGTTTCCGGGTTGCTTGCAAACAACCTGCCAAAGCTGGCGCAGGCCGTAGTAGATAAGGGCGTTGATTACGTCCAAGAGCAAACGGGCATTGAACTCAAGCCCGACATGACGGCTGAAGACTTAGACAAGCTGCGCCAGCATGAAGAGGCAATGGCGAAGCTGCGAAACGAGGATGCGTCAAGTGCCCGTGACCGTGAAGTCAAAATCGCAACCAGTCAAGATGCGCCGTACATCAACAAGGTTGTAACGCCTGTCCTTGCGCTTGGCACTGTCACGCTGAGTTTTGCGCTGTTCGCAGCCATCATGTTTTTGCCAGACATTGAAGGTTCACGAAAAGACATTTTGATTTACGTCTTGGGCGCGGTTAACGCAGCCACAGTGCAGGTGCTGTCCTACTATTTTGGCGCATCCCACGACCACAAGAAAGACCTGAACCCTAGCGTATTGGATAGCAAATGAAAGAGAATTTCGACAAGGCTTTGGCTGCTGTTTTGCATCACGAGGGCGGATTTGTTAATCACCCGTCTGACCCCGGTGGCATGACAAACCTTGGTTGCACAAAAACAACATGGGAAGAATGGGTCGGTCATCCTGTTGACGAAAAGACGATGAGGGCTTTAACGCCTGCCGATGTTGCCCCGCTTTACAAGCGCAAGTACTGGGACAAAATCAAAGGCGACGAGCTTCCAAACGGCATTGACTACGCCTGCTTTGATGCCGCTATCAATAGCGGCCCCGGAAGGTCTGTAAAGTGGCTACAAGGCTGTGTCGGCGCTGACATGGATGGAGCATTAGGCCCAAAGACTTTGGCGCTTGTAGCGGCTGCTGACCAGAAAGAACTAGTTGAGGACTATGCAAAGCGCAGACTATCATTTTTGCAAGACCTACCCACTTTCCAAACATTTGGCCGTGGGTGGTCTCGCAGAGTTATAGAGGTTAATGCGGTAGCTCTTTCGATGCTTCAATGATGAGCCGCTGGACGTAAACGCTGGCGTCCATAAGTTCATCTTGTAGATGTTGAAGCCACCCGATCAGATCAATATCTTTTCGGGTGGTATCAGTCCCATACTTGGCAAGCCCGACCTCAGCCCTTTGCTTGAGCTTGAGTCGGACTGCCTCGACATTAGGGTCAAGCATCTTTCACAAACACGCCAGACGGCAGCATTGTGCCGGTGCGATGTTTGATTTGGTCGTAAGCCACATACATGCAACTCACAATGTCGATGTCTGAAAGAGCGCAATAATTAACCAGACATACCATGACATCGCCAACAGCGTCAACAATCTCATCACGGTTTTGTTTGGCTGTCGCATCTGCAAGCTCTCCCATTTCGGAAAAAGCCTTCAGAAGTTGGGCTGTAGGTGTGCTGTTCGGAATGATCTTCCGAGCTTCCGACCATCGGATGATGTCGTTCTGTACATCAGAAAAGCTGCTCATTCAATAGTCTCCTGCTTGCCACCAGTAGCATCTTCAATCTTCATGCCTTTTTGCATGAGGTCTGCCAATTCGTCTTTCTTGACGGCAGAAATGTTGATGGTTCCTTTTGATGCGAAGTCCAGAGCTTGCAGCTTGGTTTGAGCGCGAATCAGGCGAGTGGTTTGGCCGTAGCCAGCGATATAGAGTCGAGTTTTCATGCTTTTGCTTTCTTGGTGGTTGTGGGTTTTTTAACTTCAACAGGCATCTCAACCTGTCTCAATTCGACTTTGATTTGTTCTGCCTTGTAAAAAGTCAGATTTTGAATTTGGTTTTCGCCAGAATCTTGTTCTTCAATGTCTTCAACTGCTTTCTGGAGAGTTAGCCCATATCCAGAAAAGCCGTTTTTGTTGGTTGCAAAATACATATCTTTTCCTCATTTAATAGTTAGTCTGTCTTTGCGAACAATCCGAGCGCCAGCGACAGGTTGACCGGCAAGGATTGCATTTTTGATCTTGGTTTTGGATGGTTCTGGAGGTTTAGGGTCGTTGCACAATTCACGGTCAAACTGTGCGCCTTCCTCAATTTCCACCGACTCATCACGATCAACATAGAGCTTGACGATGAAAGACCCGTCAGCAGCCTTTATTTCGTGGATTCCAGCCGTTTTCATGTTCTCGGCAAGGTATTCCCTCAGTCGGTCTGCTTTTCGCTCATAGGCCGTTTGAAGGGCTTTTATGCGTTTGATGGCTTCTTTGGCTTGAGAGGCATCGGATTCGCAGTTGAGAACATAGGCCGCTACTGCATTGGCCTTGTTCCCAAGCATGACCCGGAATTCTTCAAAGGCAGGAAGTGCCTCGCCAGTTTCCGGGTCAAACAGCGAATCAAGTTGCTCACGAAAGTCATGTGCAATTTGATACAGCGAAGTCATTTAGAACTCGCTTTCCATGTCATCAAAGCCAGAGCCACCGGCAGGAGACTGACCAGAATGATGACCAGCAGCAATAGCGAACTCAGGGCTTGTCTTGATGGCGTCTTTGAGCTTGTCATGGAAGCCATCAAACACAGCCCAATCAGGATTGTCCAAGTCAAACACCACAACTTCATGGATAGGCTCAGGTTTGGCATTCTTAAGCGCAGAAGGGATCGGTGTGATGCTGGCTACGTTTGCGTAGGTCTTGCCGTTCGTTTCGCTGTGCGTGACGTTAATCATGCAGTAGACGTTCAGCAGCTTTGAGATGTCAAAGCCTTTGGCTTCCTCGTCCGTAAATGCACGACCACGCCACGACTCCAAATCCTTGCGGAGATTTGCTTTCTCGTTGAGAGACAGTGTGTACGACTTGTTGATGGTCATGGGAGTGACGTTGCCATCACGCTCAATGGTCAGAGGATTGCCATCGTTGTCTTCGCCAAAGAGTTCCCACGCAATGCGAATCTTGTGAAGTTGTTTGTCACCATGTTGACTGCGTACAAGCTGAGTGCCAAGATCAATCAGCGAATAGCAGCGTCCCATGTGGACGCCTTGCGGAACCTTTTTAAAGTCACCGCCACCAGAATCAGAGGCTACAAAACCCATTTCATTTTCCTTTCAAAAACGACCATTACAGGCTGGTCGAAAGCCTAAAACCAAAGATAGATGCCGTGGAGGATGCCAATTGGGAACATGATTGCGCCTGCAATCAGGAAACCCCAAAGACCTTGAGCGAAGCAAGTGAAGATGTGTGTGAGCCATGCCAGCAGGCATGTGACGCCAATGATCCAGCCCATCATGCCCCCACAAATCGAGGTGTGCGTGGTTGGACTTCGGTAGGCTTAAGCCAGCTACCAGAAGGCGGTGTCCAGCCTGTGTACTTGTGCCACGTTGATTGAACGTCAGCACCTGATGTCCATTTGTAGTTTGGATGTCCAACAGGAATCAAAGGAAGAGTCTTTTTCATGGTATCTTTTCGTGTCTTGGCGATGTTGCCAAGCGCAATCTTACTTCACTTTTTTCATGACACGCAAGCACACGACAAAAAAACAACAGTTTTGGCCGGGTAGTAATATCCCTAAGAGTTCAGGAAATGCTTTTGATTGGCATGGCAACGCACAGACGATCTACTCTCGTGGAGAACTCGCTGCAATGGAGTCTGGAGTCCGAGCAAAGATGACCACATCAATCCGCAAGAACATCACGACCTACACCAAAGCAAAGCCAAACAATTTTACGAACGCTTGAAGGCGTGGTATAGTTTCGGAAACCCGGCTACCGAGGAAGTCATGAGCCTCGGGAAAAGCGAATCCGCTCCGCCTGCCGTTGGTTTCTTTCAGAGCGGCAAAATTAGAGCGCGACATGAAGATCAAAAACTGGTCGAAGTTCCAACATTTTAAAGATCGCAAGCCGATCTGGATCAAGTTATACCGTGACATTCTTGATGACATTGACTGGCATCAACTTGACCCGTTATCCACAAAAGTTCTTGTGATGTGCTGGCTAATTGCCAGTGAAGATGATGGTCGTCTTCCTGACATAAAGACATTAGCTTTTCGTCTTCGGATGACGGAAAAGCAAACTTCAGAATGCGTTTCAAAGCTAGGTCATTGGATGGAACAAGATGATATCAATGTGATATCAGAAGGATATCAAGTTGATGACCTAGAGAAGAGAAGAGAAGATACAGAGAAAGAGACAAAGAAGATGGCAACTGACGTTGCCTTTGAGTTGCCAGATTGGATTCCTTTGGAAACTTGGAACGCTTTTATTGACATGCGAAAGCGTATTAAGAAACCTGCAACAGACTTTGCAAAGAAGCTGATTATTGGCAAGCTGGAGAAGTTTAAGTCACAAGGCCAAGACATCGTTGCCATCTTGGAGAAGTCAATCACGAGTGGCTGGCAGGATGTTTTTGAACTCAAGGAAAACAAGACCTTTGCCCAACAAGCCGCTGACATTGCTCGGACAACCGTTCCTGCCAACAAAGGACCAGACCCAGCATTGCTGAAGATTCAGCAAGACCGTCAGAAGGCAGCGCCAATGCCTGACCACATCCGTCAACAAATCAACTCCGTATTGAGGAAAGCATGACTAGAACGCACGCACTCTTGCGCCTCCTAGAGCTTGGCCCATTGACCCGCAAGGAAATCCGTGAAATCACAGGATGGGCTGAAGACAAGCTGAAGTATGTTTTGCACGGCCAATGCAATGTTGGCAAGGTAGAACTCTTTGAAGGTAAATGGCATCGGAGGTATGAGGATGGCCTACTCCAGACGACAACTCTCTGATGCTGGTGATAGACGCCAGCTTGAGGAAGGCGAGGCAAGGATGCTCTACGCCACTTGGAAAGCAACAGGCAAACGAGTCCTAACCCAAGAGCGCATGGAATTCCTTGAAAAGCGTTACGGCACAGGATGTGTTGCGCGGATACGACAGTACATGGACAAGATGAAAAACGGAGAGATGCTTTGAAGAGAAGAAAAAATGCAGTCAGGGTCAACGCAATTGCCGTGGCTCAGATGATCGTGGCATTGAACACAGGCGCTTACACAGCCTATGACCTTGTGGAGACAAGCGGCCTATCCCTTCAGACCGTCAGGCACTACCTGAAGGCTCTATACAAGGCAAGAGCCATCCATATTGCCGACTGGACAGAAGATGGTCGTGGCAATCGAACCACTCGTGCTTTCATGATTGGGGATTTCCCTGATGCAAAAAAACCACAAAGAATCAGCGCAAAAGAAGCATGTGCAAAGTATCGTGCTAAGATGAAGCAACTAAAGTTAGTTCAACAAATGACAGGACAAAACAATGAGTCAAGGCGATACATGGCAGCTTCCTGATGGCCGCAAAGGTCTAGAAGTGCGCCGCAATGAAAAGCAACTCTACATCTCAGTCATTCGTGATGACTGGCCGTGGCCTGATTATCCGGTTTGGATAAACAAAGCTAAATGCCGAAAACTTCCAACTCGGTATCACAACAACGAACTTGTTGAGGATGCTTTGGTATGAGCAACAAGAAAGTCTATCTTTTGCTGGCGTTATTTTTAATAACGTTCTGGACAGTAGTTATCACTGGTGTCTGGAGGTTTGTATGAACCACATCGACGCATTGAAGCAGTCGCTGGAGGCCATGAACTTGGCAAGGGCTGCACATGGACAAATGCTTTTGTCTGACCCTCCGCAAGAAGCGTGGAAGGCGTGGAATGTGTCTGCTGCGCTGACGAAAGCAATGACAGAGCTTCAACAAGCCATCAAGCAAGCCGAGCAGCCAGCACGATGCGGAATCCCAAAGACTGCCTCACAGATCAGTGATTTCATTGGGCCTGATTATGTGTGGCGCGAACACAGGATAAGCGATGTATCGCCGCATGAAGACGATCTGTATTGCGTCACGGCGCACGACCTGATTTCTGCGTTTGGACGACTGTCCGAGCAGCCAACTATTAAGCAAGACTTAACACCTGAGCAGTGGGAGCCGATCAATCCAAAGTTTGTTCGCACTGTTGACGGAGTGCCGTGTATCACGTTGATAGAGCATGAGCACATCGTTAAGCAATTTATCAAACCTGCTGTGCCCGATGGTTGGAAGCTGGTTCCTGTGGAGCCGACTGATGCGATGCTAAAAGCATACTCAGATTCGCCTTACAACGATAACGAGAAACTAGAAGGGATTGATGTATGGAAAGCCATGCTCGCCGCAGTACCACAACAAAGACAGCCATGAAGACCCAGCACTGTGACGAATGCAAACACGCCACCATGAGGGCGCTTCCTAAGCCAACGCTAATTTGCGCCATGCTGCACAAACCACGCTTTTATGCGCCCGTGTATTGGCTTAAGGACTCGTGGGGCTGGAAGCGCAAGTGCGAAGATTTTTTGGAGAAGAACACATGAACCCCTGCAAGACCTGTAACGCATCCCACAAAAACACCGTGGAGCGCTTTATTCGATGTGGCACTTGCAAGGTGCAGCCTGTTGGGATGCCCACACGCTATCGGCCCGCCCACAGCATCATAGGAGAAACCAAATGACTGAACAACTGGCCGCTATGCGGCAGGCGCTGGAGGCGTTGAGCGACTTTGATTACGACAAGCGACAAGCTGCCATCACCTCCCTCCGCACCGCCATCGAGCAAGCAGAGACAGCGCAGGGGCAGGAGCCGGTAGGGTGGATGGACGCAGAAGCGATCTCCAATGTGCCTGCCGTTGACGAGGCTATCCGCACACTGCTGGATGACCAGACGGGCGACAACGCAACCGCATTGGTGCAAGCAATTCTTCAGGCCCGCCCCAGCCAGCCGCTGACGGATGAGCAGATTTATTTAGCTATCCGACCGTTATACAGAGCAGATGCTTGGGCAAATGCTGCTGTCTCTTTAAGCAAAGACGAGTACCGCGCAATCGAAGCCGCCCACGGCATCACAGGAGAAACCAAATGACTGAACAACAACTGAACGCGATGAAAAATAAGACAAGGGGAGAAAATGAATGAGTTGGCTCTTTTCGCAGGCGCTGGTGGAGGATTGCTGGCCTCAGAACTTATTGGACTCAAAACGGTCTGTGCCGTTGAATTGGACTGGTATTGCAGATGCGTACTTGTCCAACGACAAAATGACCGACTCTTTAAATCCAATTTCCCAATTTGGGATGACGTTCGTACCTTTGACGGCAGAGCGTGGCGCGGGAGAATTGATGTTGTATCTGGAGGGTTTCCTTGCCAAGCCTACAGCAAAGCCGCAGCAGGGAAAAACAATGCCGATGATCTTTGGCCCGAAATGCGAAGAATCGTGGCAGATGTCGCTCCCCGGTACGTATTTGCCGAAAACGTCAGCAGAGTTGCAATTGACCAAGCCGCAGACGATCTTGAATCGATGGGTTACAAAACCAAAGCACTTGAGCTTTCCGCGAAAGACATGGGTGCAGACCACATTCGGTCAAGATGTTGGTTATTTGCATACACCGACAACGATGGCGAACTTTTGTGCGCATTCAATGCAAAAACACGCTGGTTGCCGGAATTGGGTAAAAGTGTTTGGAAAGATTACCCCGAATCATTACGAATGGCTGATGGGCTGGCCAATCGGATGGAGCGACTTAAAGCCATTGGAAACGGACAAGTTCCAGTTGTTGCGGCAACAGCATGGAAAATTTTAAGCGGAGAAACAAAATGACTGAACAACAACTGGCCGCGATGAAGCAGGCGCTGGAGGCGATGCGATGAAAGCCAAGAACAAACGCCACCAGTGCGATTCACCCGCATGCACATCAAAAGAAGCATGGCGCTGCGACATACCAACAAGCTGGTTCCGTGGTGAGGACGTTGTGCTTCACCTGTGCGCCGAGCATCGCAAACCAGAACACCACCAACACGCGCTCACCAGCGAGAAAGCAAAGAGGCAAATGGTATGACAACCGAACAACTAACCGCGATGCGGCAGGCGCTGATCGCGATGGATCGCATAAGCGACGCTGATGCAGACTGTGATTTCCTTAACGACAGCCAAACGGCGCAACTGCTGGAAGCCATCACCACCCTCCGCGCCGCCATCGAAGCAGAGACAGCGCAGGGGCAGGAGCCACTCGGATACTGGAACGCAGTGCAAGGCTGGGTTGATCTGCCAGAAGAAACGCACAAGCCAGCCGCATGGGTCTACCCAGAATTTTGGGAGCATCTGGAGCGCGGCAACTGCGGCACAGCATATCGCCTGCCGGGGGGAGGTCGCCAGCCCCTCTACACAACCCCAACCGCAGCACTAAAGCCGCTGACGGATGAGCAGATTGGGATGGCTTTTCGCAAGGCATTTCCAGTCGGCGGCGTCGTGTTTACAAACGGTGCGATTGACTTTGCCCGCGCCATCGAAGCCAAGCTGCGCGAGAAGAACGGGGGCAAGGTATGAAGCTGCTCGATCTGTTCAAACGCAATCCGCTGTACGAATACGGCCATGTTGGCGACACGCCAGCACGGCGCAACCGCATGACCGGCGAAGTGCAGTTTGTGCTTTGGAAAGCTGGAGAGCAGGGGCACCAGCAAGATTACTGGCACAAGTTCGGCGATGGCTGGGAAAAGCGATTTGCCCCTGATTTAAGCGAGAAGAACGGAGGTAAGGCATGAACCACGAAGACATCATCCGCATGGCTCGTGAAGCTGGGTACAGCCATTCAGAAGCTGCTGTTCTTGATTTTGAAAGGCTCAAACGATTTGCTGAATTGATCGCCAAAGCGGAAATTTGGGATGACTTGTTGTGGCAAGCCGAGACTGAAACCGCCGTTCTTGGAGAACGCGAGGCGTGTTGCAAAGCCATCGACGAGATTGACGATGGCGAAGCACCTGAATACCGAGCCTGCCAAGAAGCCATCAGAGCAAGGAGCGAAAAATGAAAGAATCTTTAGCTATCCCGTCGACTATGTATGCAGTTCCATCAAATATGGACGCAGTGCCATCAAAAATAGACGCTGTTCCAGCAAGCCCAGAATTACAGGCTCAAATTGAGGCTATGGTTTTGTCTACGGTAAAAAAGAAAAAACCTTGGGTCAGCTTGGATTTTGAAATGATTGAAGACTGCTTTGTTGACGGATACAGCACAGAAGAAAACGGCATCCTAGTTTCAGCGCAATGGCTGCATGATTTTGCCAGAGCCATCGAAGCCAAGCTGCGGGCCGTAAACGGCTTTAGTTGCGAAGCAACCGAGAAGAATGGGGGTGCAGCATGAACCGTGACGAAGTAGCCACATTGATGAACGAAGCAGCAGGGCAAGCATGGGGTACGGAAGAGCATTTCCAACGTTTCGCCGCCCTGATCGAAGCACGTGCAGCAGAGCGTGAGAGGGAGGCCATCATGGATGAATGGTGGATGTGTGTTCAATCCGACTTGGAGAATGGCGTGAAGTCACTAAACGAACGTGCGGCAGAGAAGTGGCGCAAGGAATACCCTGAAATGGCGCGTTTCGGGGATGTTGTCCGAGGAAGAAAGGAAAACACATGAAAATCACTCTGTACTCTAAATCCGGTTGTCCTCTGTGCGACCAAGCAAAGAACCTGCTGAAGTCAAAAGGCATGGCTTATGACGAATACTGGGTTGATGCAAACATAGTCGCCGAAAAGCGTATGCGTGAAGCAGGAATTCGACAGATGCCAGCCATCTACATCAATGACCAATACGTTGGCGGCTTTGCTGGTCTTCAGGCCGCACTCAAACAGGTGGGGCTATGAGAGTCATTGGAATAGACCCCGGTGTTAATACTGGCGTTGCTATCTATAAAGATGGCAAGCTGACAGAATTGATGACCATCGAACCAATTGGATTGCCAGATGTTCTTAACACAATATTTGACGAACCAACTTTCATCGCCTTTGAAGACAGCCGCCTTCAATCCCACATCTGGATTCCAAGCCAATCCAAAGGTATGGCAGCAAATATTGCCAGAAAAGTCGGAATGGTAGATGCGTGGTGCTACATGATTGAGCGACTGTGCGAAAGCTACGACATCGCCTACATGCGAGTCAGCCCAAAGGCGAAGGGCGAAAAGCTGAATGCTGAAAGTTTCAAGCGCATCACTGGATGGGAGGGTCGTTGTAATGCCCATGAAAGGGATGCGGCTATGGTTGCTTGGCAATTTAGGAGCAGGAAATGAAGCTCGATTTCCAACGCTCGGGCCAGCAAAACAAGATGTTCCATGCCATCCTCGGGCAGATTGCGAAGCAGGCAAGTCATCTAGGTTCTACATGGACAACTGAAGATTGGAAACGCCTGCATTTGCATAACTTTTGCAAAGAACGTGGACTTCCTGCTGGTCAACTTGTTCAGGCTCTTGATGGTCAAGGTCTTGTGCAACTTGGCTTGCAAAGCCGCAAACTTTCCAAAGAAGAAGCCATTGAGTTCACTGAATACCTGATGGCGTGGTGTGCAAACAACGGAATCACAATCAATGAAGTACCCAAAACACCAATACGTCCGCAGCAAGGCGCTTTTAGAAGCCGCTAGGGAAATCCCATGTCAATGGTGCGGCGCGGAAGATGGGACTGTCGTCGCGGCACATGGCAACTGGGGCCACGGCAAGGGTAGGGGAATCAAGGCCGATGACAATCAAATCGCAAGTTTGTGCTTTTTTTGTCATCAGGAACTCGATCAGGGAAAGTTAATGACTAAAATGGAGCGCGTGGGCATGTGGAGAACAGCCCATGAAAGAACGGTCCAACTGCTCAACGAACTTGGGCTTTGGCCGGAAGATGTACCTCAACCAAAATAGGACAAGATATGAACTACGAAGCCATCAAGATGGCTATGCAGGCAGAGTTGGAAAACCCAAAGTCCTGCTACATGCCATCCAACCCATCTGAATTCGTCCGTGACAGGCTATTCAAAGAATGCCATTGGGAAGAAGCTGCCTACGCATGGGGATGCTTTTGCCGTGGTGGGTTCAACATCCCTGAGCTTGACGCATTGAACAACAAACTCAAGGAACTGAACCAGAACGAGAAGATGCCTGATTGGGGTACTCGTGGTACATGAGAGGAAAAGACATGACAGAACAGCAATACTTAATGATTTTGGGAACAATATATATTGCTCACGTTAATCCAAGATGGCTTAATGCAATTGTAGGAATGTCATTCATTTTTGCATCTGTTTCACAGTTGATTGGGCTGTTGAAATGAGCGCATTGAAATCAGCCCTTCACCAAGACTTCCTTGCCCGTAAACAAGAATGGTGGGAATGGCATCAAAAGAACCCTGATGTTTGGAAGATGTTTGAACGCTTCAGCTTTGAGGCTGTGAACCGTGGCCGAAAGAAGATCAGTCACTGGCTAATCATCAACCGTATCCGCTGGGAGACAGCCATCCTGACCACAGGAAGCGAGTTCAAGATCAGCAACGACTACATCGCTTTTTATGCCCGTCTGTGGAAGGCCACATACCCGATGTATGCCGACCTGTTCAACACAAAGCACATGATCGGCGAGCCTGATGAAACGTAAAAATATTTCCAGAAACAAGGCACAAAATCCTGTGGCAAATGCTCTGGTGAAGGCAAGGCTAAAACAGGAAATGCTGAACATGCGAATCCACCTGCTGATGATGGACGACAAGGCATTTTGCAAAGACGAAATACTGTCAATCAGCGACACCATTCACATCATCGCAGCCTGCTACGAAATGATGGGACAGATCGAATCGCGTGAGTTCAGAATGCTCAGAAGCGCCATGAACGTACTACTGGAATGCTCTCAGGCAGGATTCATCTGGAAACGTGAGTGGGCAATCACAATCGACAACGCAATCGGCATTTGCTCAGAACACTGGAACAAGATACCATCCAACATATTCACTAAAGCTGTCGCTGATTTGCATGAAGTAAGGATGGCATTGGCGTAACATCATCAAAATTTGCAGAGGCCATTGGAAGGCGAATTTTTCCCCCAGCTTGGGGGATTTTTTTGCTTCAAAATTTTTTTTTAAGAATGCGTAGTGGGGTTAGGGGTTTTTTTGGCCCCTCTGGGGTACCTTCTAAGGGTTTTCCCTAGGTTCTACTGTATGGATGTACAGTAGTACTGTATGAAAACCCGGTGCATCGCGGCGTTTCTTTTCCCGAAAGTATTACACCGCCCGCCCCAGCGTAGCCGCCCCGCCTGAAACCGCCCCCGCTGGGCCTTGCATCGCTGGGGGCTACACCTTGCCCGCTTGCATCGCCCCCGCTAAGGTTTCGCCGCAAGGGCTACACCGTACCCGCTGGGGCTTCAATCGCCCCGCTAAATACACCGCCCCAGCTTGCACCGCCCCGGCTTGCGTACACCGCCCCCGCTGGGTTTCGCCCTTGCATGGATACACCGCCCCAGTTTTCACCGGGCAAGGCTTCGCCCCGCCCGCCGCTTGCGGGTTTTGAACGTGCAAAGCAAAAAGCCCTAGAAAGTCTTGCACGGCCTACACCATGCAAAACCCCCTAGGGCTATCGCTTTTTAACGGGAAAGCGGGAAAACGGGCTTTTAGACTAGCTTTGCGGCTTCGGTGAAGTAACGCCCCAAAACCGCGAAGACTTCGCGCAATTCTTCCGGGCTTTCCGGTTTCTTGCACCGCCTCATATATGCACGGGCGGCGCTTCCATGCCCATCCCATGGCGAGAAGCTGCAAATAGTCTTGTCTCGCTCTACGTCATCCGGGAAAAATAGAATGGGGCGCAAGCGGCCCCCGTTCTTTTCTAGTCTTGCGTCAATCTTCACTTGTCGCCCCCTTGAAGGCTGCAATTGCTTCGCGCTTTGTATAACCGAAGAATTGACGGGTCACTAGGTAACCGTCAATCATGGCGCTGATTCGCCATGCACCTTGAAAAGTACGTTCAATCGTCATTTTTTGCCCCTCATGCTTCTGGGTGTTGACGTTCAAAAATCAATTGAGCAAGGTCAACAAGGGCTTGCGCTTCGTCAACGTATAGCCCGTAATGCTCTGCGAATCGCTCAATGGTCAAAAAATCATTGACCCATGAAAGATAGATTTCGTGCATAGTTTTTCGCATGGTGTCTTATCCTATAAAGCCGGGGAAAGCCCCCGCCGATACCCCCGCAAAGGGGGCATAAGCTGGGGTTTTCAAGCAAGGGAAATACTGCGTATTTGATAGCCCGCCCGCGCCATACAATCTAATTCCCATTGGCCCTCCCATGCTTTGCAATAAGTTGTTCCCGATGATCCATTAACTTCCCAGCGAATACAAATTTGTGTATGCGGTGAGCGAATAATCCCGGCAACATGGAAAACACCACAAAAGGGTGTAATTTCTGTTACGTCTTTTCCTTCAATTGGTAAGTTTCTCATGCTTGCCCCTCAAACAATCAATAATTGGCCCTTGGCCCCAGCAGCGCGGGCGATAGCTTTTAAGGCCATTCGCATCGAATCGGAACCGCATCCACCAATGGCGGCGCGTTTTTTATAGTCAATTCGCCCTTCGTGGGTTGCGTAATTCGCGCCCCCGATAAAAATTCCAGCGGAACGGATAGCAGCATCGAGCGCGGCGCTTTCTTTGTGATAACCATACCCCCCAGCAGTCCCGGTTCCACTGCAATATTGAGCGCCGCTAACCCACAAAGAACAATAAACCGTGGAAGCGTCCCGGCTTCGGCCCATGTAAAAGCGGGCTTCCACTATTGAGCACAATTCGCCGTTCTTTTTTCCGATAACGCAGTAAGTGTTAACGGTTTCTTTCTCGCCGCCATAGTTCCGGGCATTGCTTACAGTCTCAGCGGGCAAGGTTGCGCGCATTGTCATCTTCTCTTGTCTCATGGTGTACCCCTTAAAAAGTGAAAGCGAAAAGCAAAACGCAAGCAACGGCGGCAAGCGTTACGGCAAAGTAAACCGCGACTTCGGCGGCGCTGGGTTCGCTCAGGGCTTCCAAGTCGCGCAGGGTTTGTTGGTGTTGGTGCATGGTGTCGCCTTATTGGTTAGCGGTGATGATGGAATGAACGGGGCAAGGGGCGGGGATCAATTCGCCGAATCCATCATCTACCCAGTAAGTGACAATGAAGCCCCCCAGCAAGGCGCTACGGCGCTGGATACAGTAGAAACCTAACAATGTTTTCATGATGTTTTGTCCTATGTTTTCCCGGTCACTTTTTGACCGTATGAACATTCTAGCAGGAATTATTCACAAAACATCATCCTAGGACAAACCCTAACCCAGAAAAGGGGACGAAAACGGCTTTTCGAGAAACCAAGGTATTCATTCCCGTTTGGAATCCGTTTTCCAGGCGGCGCGGGCATGATGCAAAGCGGCGACAATCGGGGCTATGCCTACGCTCCCCCGCCCCCAGTGCTGCGAATACGGATGCAAAGCCCCCAGCATGAAGGGTTCGCGGTTTTGTGTTGACCATGCCCCCGCGCAAGCAAAGCCGCAAGGGGTACGGCGGGCGCTCGACGATGAATACCGCACCGCGCTATGGCGGCAGATTAGAACGGCGCAATTGACCCGCGAACCATTGTGCGCGTGTTGCACTTATGAAGGAAGGCTAACCGCTGCGGAAGTGGTGGACCATGTTTTCCCATGGAAGGCATACGGCCCGGAAGCGTTCCGGGTTAATTTGTTCCAGTCGCTTTGCGCCCCTTGCCATAGCCGCAAGACAAACCGGGAAGGCCGGGGCATATTCAGGCATTACACCGGGACCACGTTCCGCGATTACACCCCCAGCGACTACACCGCCGCCCTTCGCGGCTGAATCTCCCCGCCTTGCGCCCTTGCGCGCCCTTGCCCCGCGCCCCTTCGCTTTTCGCATACCCCAGCGCATACCCCCACGGGTATTATGTAGCGCAATGGTATTCAAACCGTGAATCATTCGCACCTTGCATGGGGGTAATCGGGCCTTCCATGCGTCCATTGCACCGCGCCGCGCACCATTTTGCGAGATTTTGAAACTAAAAGTTCACACGACCGGCCGAGAGCAGGCGCGGGGTCAATTTCGTAGGGGTACAAAGTCAGGGGGAGGGTTAAGGAGGGGGAAGGGATGGTCGGAATTCCCTTTTTGTGTTACGCTTGCATCGCTGGTTAGACGAACTCTGGGGGTTCTCGGAGAGTCAACAACGTGAAGCACGGCACTAGAGAACGGGGAAGCGCGAATTACCCGGAAAGAGTCGAAGTCCGTGTAACTGTCCACAAAGCGGCGGTGTCAGCAACCTATAAGACAGGAGAAACTTATGGCAAAAAAACCACGTCACATTTTGCGTTACCTTGAAGACCCAAACACTTGGGATAAGTCTGCTTTCGAGACTGCCATCCGTGCAGAAGTCGAGGCAAGCACAGGTGCGCTCACAGCTTCCGATGAACTGCTGATCGGTGCGCTCGTGATTACTGTTGACAGCCTTCTGACCGCTGAAATCAACATTCGGGAAATGGGTCATACCTACCAGTACAACGCTGGTGAAGCTGCAAGCCCTTGGTACAAGATTCGCACAGAGATGGCTGACAAGGCTGTCAAGATTCTTGCCGAACTGGGTCTGGTTGCTCGTGGCCGTCCGAAGCTGAAGAATAAGGTGTCAGAAGTCGATGAGCTATTCGCCAACGCTTGATAGCGCATTCCAGTACGCCAGTGGCGTAGTACGTGGTGACATTCAGGCTTGCGAAGACATCAAGCTGGCGTGTCAACGATTCTTGGACATGGTAGAGCGCAAGGATGCGCCCTACGAATTTGTCGCAGCAAAGGTCGAGCATGTTCTCAAGTTCGTCAAGTTCTGTAAGCATGTCAAAGGCCCAGAAGCCGGGAAGCCTATTGAACTCCAGCCGTTCCAGATTCTTTTCTTGGCTGGTATCTATGGTTTCCGAGAGAAGCGGGATCACTCTCTGCGGTGGACAACGGATGTCATCCTTTTCGTCCCACGCAAATCTGGCAAGACGACAATTGCGTCCATCATCTCCCTTTACGAACTCCAGTTCGGTGATGCGGGTGCAGAGGTATTCACGCTTGCTACAAACCGCGAACAGGCTTCCATCTGCTTCGATTCGTCAAAGGCGATTGTCGAAGGCATGGTGGCAGAACTTGCTGCGAAGTTTGTCGTCTACAGAGGTGAACTGAAGAAGGCTGGAGATTCGACCTCGACGTATCGTTCTTTGTCGCGTGAGAACAGAAAGACTGGCGACGGTAAGAACCCGTCATGCGCAATGATTGATGAGGCGGCTCAGATTGTTGAGCGTGGCTCAATTGAAGTGTTGCACTCAGGTATGGGTGCGCGTAAGAATCCGCTGCGCATGTATTTGACGACAGCCAGCTTCACAAAAGAAACGAAATTCTATGAAGACCTTTCTCACTTCCGTGCTGTTTTACGTGGGGCTGCTGCTGACAATTTTCGCTGGTTTGGCCTTCTGTATAGCGTTGATCCCGGCGATGCTTGGGCAGACCCTGCTGTATGGGGCAAAGCGAATCCCATGCTTGGAGTTTCAGTCACTACTGAACACATTAAGCACATGGCTGAAGAAGCAGCAGCAAAGCCAGCAAGCCTCAACGAATTCCTCTGCAAGCAACTAAACATCTATGTCAGTGCCAATGCCGCTTGGGTTGACCGTAGGTATTGGGATGAATCTGTATCCAAAAAACCAGAGAAGGAACCAGAGTCAACTTTCATTGCATTCGACCTTGCACACACGCGAGACTTGAATGCTGTCTGCACATTGCACAGATATGCTGAAGAGGATTTCTTTGCTCGGTTCCAATTCTTCCTCCCTGAAGAATCTATCGAGCTAATCCCGAACCACTACAAGAGCATTTACAGCCAAGCCGTGATGTCTGGAATTTTGCGTCTGACTCCGGGTAACGTGACTGATCTCAATGAGATTGAGGCGTATATCAAGCAAGAGTGCGAGAAGCACAGTGTCAAGGAAATTGGCTACGACCCGTACAACGCAGCCGCTTTGGTGGCAAACTTGTATGCTGATGGCTTGCCGGTGAAAAAAGTTGGTCAGGGCATGGCGGTTTTGTCTAACCCATCGAAGTCCACCGAGCAACTTATTTTGAAGAAGGCCATCAAGCACGACGGCAACCCGTTCCTTGGATGGCAGCTTGGGAACTGCGAAGTTTATATTGATGTGAATGGCAACGTGAAGGTCCGAAAGAATGAGGCTGATCCTTCTGCTAAGGTGGACGGAATTATTGCTCTTATCATGGGTATTCATTGCCATTTGGACAATGTTTTCGTTTCTGATTCATTTGGTTTCAGATCAATAGAGTGGTAATATGTGACCAAACAGGAGCTAATCATGGGAATTTTGGATATTTTCAGGGGCAAAAAGCAGGCAAATGAGTCGAATTCAATGTTCGGCCAGACTGCCCTCGGGAATAACATTGTCTATCAAGGCAACAACAAAAATCCCAATGTAAACACCCAAATCCTGTATGTGACCACAGGAAGCTCCACAAGTGCTGGTCGCCCTGTGGATATGTCCATGTTGGCGCGAAACAGCACCATCATGTCCTGTGTTGCCATCAAGGCTCGTGCTTTGGCCCAACTGCCTATTCGCATCAAGTGTGAGATGCCTGATGGCAAATGTCTTGACGCAGTAAAAGATGATGCTGTTGACAATCGCAACAAGACCAAGGCCAAGCAAGTTGCCAAGCTCCTGAACAAGCCAAACAACTTTCAGTCCAAATACGAGTTCTGGTATCAATGGCTGATGTGGTACGAACTGTCCGGTGAGGCGTTCACTCTTTGGTGGAGAGCCGATCAGAACAGCACGACGGCAACTCCGCTGGAGATGTATATCCTTGACTCGACACTGATTGCTGTAACGATTACTCCGACTCGCTACCCAAGCTATCGCTTGTCCACTCCGTCCTATGGCTTCAGCAAGGATGAGCCGTTGAAATACAACCAAGTCATGCACTGCAAGGAAATGGCATGGCAAGGTTCTGCTGGTTTCAACAAGGGCATCTTGATGGCCGAACTGTCTGGTCTTGACCAAGACATTGACCTGTATGCCAACTACGTCATGCAAAACGGCGCAAAGCCTTCTGGCATGTTCGTAACGGAAGCCGTTATTCCTGATGGCAAGTACAAGGAAATTGCTGCCCGTCTGAAAGAGGCTTGGAGCAATATGGTCGGAAGCAAGCAGTCCGATCCATCAAAGCCCGGTCAGGGCATGTTGCTTGACCAAGGCATGAAGTATCAGAAGTTGGAGATGCTGACGCTGCAAGATGCTGATGCTGCCGCGCTGAAACTTCAGACGATGCGCCGAATCTGTGGTCTGTTTGGTGTGCCGCCTTCCATGATTGGCATCCATGACGGGAAATTCAACAACACACAGACTGCGATGGATGAGTTCTACAAATCGGCCATGTATCCGATCATTGTGAACATCCAAGAAAAGCTGGGTGACCATTTGCTCAATGGCTATCCATCTCTGTCTATCGAGTTCGATACCAAGGACTTCCTGAAGGGCGCTCCGCTTGACCAAATGAACTTTGTGAGTTCTGGTGTGACAAATGGCATCATCACTCCCAATGAGGCCCGTGAATACATGGGTATGGCAAGCATTGATGGAGGCGATGAATTGGTGAAGGAACCTGATCCTGCCGATCCTATTGCTGGAAGCAGCAAACAGGACACTGGCGGTGGTGGCGGAAATCAATCCAAGAAAATGAACATCGGTAAGACTTGATAAAAAATGCGTACTGATTCAAAATATCTGGTAGCATTAGCCAAACAGGTCATCCGACCAGAAATACCGTTGCCTGTATCACAAGGGCAACCCCCTAAAATACAAGACAACAATCAGTCCATTGCTTTAGGGGCAATTAATGAAGCAACTCAATCTCATTTGCGAAGCGAAACTCAACCTGTCCGAAAAGGCCGAAAACGGAAGTCCGACAGGAAAGATTGAAGCTCGCATCACTACATGGGGCGCTCGTGAAGGCGCTGATGGTCGTAAATTCTTCTATAAGCCTGAAGGCTTCATGGATTGGGCAAATGAATTTGCCAAGATTGGCCGTCCTCTGCCGATGTTCTTGAATCACAACGCTGATTCGATGCCTGTTGGCGAGTGGACCGAATTGGAGATGGATGACGAAGGCATGAACGCCAAAGGTCGTCTGTTCCTGAATACCACCGCAGGTTCTGACCTGTACCAAGTCATGAGCGAGTCCCCTGCCATGTTTGGTGGTGTGTCTGTTGGCGCATACGCTGAAGAATATCAGTGGGTTAAGGAAGACGGTGAGGCGTTCCCCGCTGGTTCGCAAGACTACTGGGAAGAAGGATACTTCCAGATCACCAAAGGTGGCCTGCGCGAGACTAGCGTTGTCATGTACCCAAATAATCCCAAAGCAGAAGTCAAGAAACTGGAATACTTCCGGGAAGATGGTTCTGCCGACCTAAAAGTTTTGGAAGAAGGCTTGCGGGATGCAGGCTTGTCCAAGTCGGAAGCGGTTGCCGCCGCATCCGTATTCAAGCAGGTGATTGAACAGCGTGATGCTGCAAAAGCGCCTATTGAAGCTGCGCCAACTCAGAGTGATTCTGATGCGGAGGCAACCGAAATTCTCGCTGCTCTTGAGCAACGTGAACTACTCAAACTCCTAGACAAACGCCTGAAAGGTTAATCATGTCGAAAGAAATCATCGAAAAACTGGATGCTATTGAGGCTTCTCAAGCCGAGAAAATCCAAGCAGTTGAAGCTGCTATCCCCGCTGCTGTTGAAGCCGTCAAAGCCGAATTCAGCGAAATGGTTGCTGCTCTGGAAGCCAAAGTCGCCTCCGTGCAAGCTCCTACCATCCACAAGGAAAAAGCTAAGAGCGTCCGTCAAGATGTGAACCGCCATGTGCGCGAACAACTGAAGGAAATCGCTGGCAGCAACAAAGCCTCGTTTGAGAAGCAACTGCAAATCTTTGCAGATGAGTCGCAAATGGAAGCCTACCTGTCGGAAGCATCTGCTCTGACCGCTGGTGGTGATGGCAAGGGTGGCCGTACTGCTTACGACCCCGTGTTCCGCGCTCTGCGTCTGGAGAACCCGCTGCGTGGCGTGTCTCGCACTGTGGCTACCGATGGCTCCAGCTATCAGTTCCGTGTGAAGACTGGCAACGCTGGCGCTCAGTGGGGCTACGGCATCCAGAACAACGGTTCGGCCACTACGGAAAACACTTCCATTTGGCAACTGGTGCTGAAAGACATCAACGTGCAATTCCCGATCCGTACTGCGGCTCTGGATGACATCGACGGTCTGGAAGCTAACGTGGTTGACGACATGCTGGCTGAATTCGCTCAAGCCGAAGCTCAGTCCATGATCTCCAACAACGACCAGACTGGCGACGGTACTACCGTGGCTACTGGCGGTGCTGATGGTCTGCGTGGTCTGGACCAGTACGGCGGTGCTAACTCCACCTACACTGGCGGTACTCACTCGACTGCTGCTTTCGGCACTTCGGGTACGGGTTCCACCACTGGCCTGCATAGCCTGAACACCTATGACCAGTTGACGACCAACGGCAACACCGTGGGCGCTGGTAACGTGACCTACAAGGACATCGTTAACTTCATCTACGCTCTGCCTCAGCAGTACTGGACCCCCAACGCCAAGATCATGATGAACAACGTGTTCTTGTCGCAAGTGCGTGGTCTGGTTGACGACAATGGCGCTCCTATCTTCAACCGTAATGAAGGTCTGAGCGTTGACGGTATCGTCGGCCAACTGCTGGGCTTCGATGTGGTTGTGAACAGCTACGTTGACGCTCCTGCTCAGGCCGCTACTGGTTCTGCCGGTACTACCAGCATGTACCCTGCGTACTTCGCTGACTGGTCGCGTTTCCACACGATCATCGACCGCCTGAACATGTTGGTTCGTCGCTACGACCAGACTCTGCCCGGCTACATCACCTTCTACGGTGAAAAGCGTCTGGCAACGTCTGTGCGCGATCCGTTTGCTGGCGTGCGTTATCGCTCTACCGGCACTGCGACCTGATCGTAGTAAACAAATGCAGGGGCTTCGGCCCCTGCTTTGTAGGTTCTTTCATTTAGGATATAGCCATGACCATCACCGAAAAAATCCTCGACGGAATCAAACAAGCCTACAACGAAGGCAGCAAAGTCACCATTGACCTCAAGGAAGCGTCCTCGTTGACTGGTTCCGGTTCGGGTGTCGGTGGCCGTGTTATGTTTGATGACGCATTCGCCGCATTGCGTTATGCAAACCCTTTCCGTATGGGTTCGCGCAATGTCAAGATTACTGAATCTGACATTCAGTTCGTTGCCAAGACTGGTAACGCAACTTACCAAACAAACCCTTGGGGCTACCCCGTCCAGAACAACACTGGTACGCCTAGCACCAACACTTCCATCTGGCAGCTTCCAGTTCGCGCTGTGACTGCTCAGTTGCCGATTCGTACTGCTGTGCTGTCGGATGTGAACGGCCTGCAATATGAACTGATTGAAGACCTGATGCTGGAATTTGCTCAGGTTGAAGGCGCTTCGATGGCCGTGAATAACGACCAAGCAGGTTCTACAAGCACAGCTACTGGCGCGACTTCTGGCCTGCGCGGTCTGGATATGTATGCAACAGGTTCTGTGGCTGCTTACGGCACTTCTGGCACGGCAATCACTGCTGGCATTCACACTCTGGCTACTGTTGCTCAGACGAGTGGCGGCGTGACGTATGACAATATCGTCGATCTGGTTAACGCATTCCCTGCTCAGTATTGGGCGCTTCCCGGTAATGCTTGGCACATCCGTCCGTCGATGATTGATAGCCTGCGTAGCCTGAAAGACTCTCAGGGTCTGCCTCTGTTCCTTGAAGTTGGTGATGAGGATGGCGCTGCTGTTGGCCGCATGTTCGGTTTCCCTGTTATCCCGAATCCGTACCTGTCTACATCTTTCCCGATTTATCTGGCAAACTGGCCCCGTTTCCTGACCATTGGCGACAATGAGGAAATGAGCATCCAACTGTTTGAGCAAACCACTCCCGGTTTCATGACGATCTACGCAGAAAAGCGTGTTGTCTCGACAATTCGTGATCCGTTTGCTGGCGTGCGCATGAGCGCCTAAGAGGTGAAATATGGCTGTTGATAACGCTATGGCAGGTCTGCCTTTTGGGGCGCAGACACGCAATCCGTTCAACTATTCCAAGGTTGAGCAGATTGATCGTGATGTTGTGACGCCTTGGCTGACGCTTGACGAAATCACACAGCACTTGAACCTGTTTGAAGACGAGAGCCAAGATACATACCTCAAGAGCCTTGAACTGGCTACCCGTCAGGCGATTGAGGACTATCTTGGTATGTCGATTTTCTCAGTGACGTATCGTGTTTGGTACGGCTCAGAAAGCCTTGTTGCATCACCAACATGTCTTGACTTGCCAGAAGTGAGTCAAAATCAATACCCGTCTGAGCCGGGTGTGGTTATCAACAAGGTTGCGTATTGGAGCGCCGCAACGCCTCCTGTATTGACAACGATTGCTTCGTCGCAGTATTACTACGATCCAAGCGGTAACAAGGTCATTGTTGCAAGTCTGCCAACAGACATCAACACATCAATGACTGCCCCAATTATTGTTGAGTACACCACTGCTCCTAACCCGTTGCAGACGTACCCTGTGATTAAGCAAGCTGGTCTGCTGTTGTTCACGCACTTGTACAACAATCGTGCAAATGCTACTGAAACCAAACTGAAGGACATTCCGTTTGGTGTGACAACGCTGCTTCGTTCATACAAGCCATTGGTGATGTAATGACAATCGCTCGTTTTGAGAACATCACGGTCAACAATCTGGCTTTTGGAAAGTCGGATTTCGGTGAGCAATCAACCACGCAAACGGTGTGGTTTGGTACTCGCGCAAGGGTTGCTGATGTCGCAAACAGTGTGAAGATTGCGGACAGGTATCGTCTGTATCAGGATTTGGTCAATTTCACGTTGAACTACACTCCGAACATGAAGACGATTGTTGATAACCAGCAGTCGTATTCAATCACTTGGCGCGGTAACGATTGGCGCATCACGGATGTTCGTGAATCGAATGACCGTATGCGTGTGACGTTGATGTGCTATCGTTCTGATCCAGTTACGGCGGTCTAAATGGTCCAGCAACTCAATGTCGTTGATTACGGTAAAGCGATTCAGTACCAACTGACGCAAATCGTTAATCCTGTTCCCGTGTATGCGGCGTTCAACAGGAACTTTGCCAATCAGCCTAAGTTCATCACTTGGATGCTTCGTGATGTTCACCAGCCTGTGTATACGGGCCAGACACAAGGCAACAAGGGCATTGATACGCCTACGTTCCAAATCTCCATCTTCACTCAGCAAATCGAAGACGGATTCACGATTTCCAATCAGATTCTTCAGAGTTTGCATGGCTTTTCAGGCCAGCTAGGTTCTCCATCTGACGGATTCTTCGTGGCAAAATCTGATGTGTTGTGGCTTTATAACAGCTACAATAACGAAGAGAAAATGGCGCAAATCTATTTGGATTGCACCATATACATCCCAGCATAAGACAATTTGTTCAACTCACTTTTGAAGGAAACTCAAAATGGCTCTCATTAACAAAGTCTTGCCGGGTTACGTTGCAACCCTGTGGTGCCAAACTGGCGCAAACCCCACTGCTCTGACCGACGCACAGTTGGCTACTTGGACTGGTCAAGTTGCTGACATCATCGGTACTGACGCTGGTGGCACTGGCACTGATGGTATTCAAGTTCCCGTTGAAGCAATCCCTGCTTTCGGTGCTGACGATGCTTTCGCTGCTTACTCTGTGGCTGGCGCTCGTACTGGTGCCAAGATCACCACGCAGAACCAAGTGACCAGCTTGACTGTCACTGCTGCTTGGAACCCTGCTGATCCTGCTCAGTTGCTGATCCGTGATGACGGCTACAACGGCACGATCATTCGCACTTACGTTGTTGCTGTGTATGACGGCACCGACACTGTTGCTTACGCTTTCAATGGTCGCGTTGGTGGCCTGTCTTGGGATATGTCTCCCTCGGCTGAAGGCAAATTCAACTTCACCATCCACCCCACTGGTGGCAATAGCTACGGCTGGTCTAACAACGCTTGATAAAACATGACAACGACAATAAAAGACAGCAATGACCTGTTGAGTTTCCTCGTATCCCAAGCCAGTTCTTCAAAGGATTGGTTTGGGTTCGTTCAGCAACGCATCACGTCAATTGCTTTAGCCCACGAAATCGCTGCAAATCATGCAGACAAGATGACCCCTGAAGAGGCCGTCGAGTATGCTATTGAATTGAACCAGCAGGTTTACGACAAGATCATCAAAAACAGGAAATGACATGACACGACTTGGTAGCGCATTCAAAAATTCTGATGGCCTGCGACTCAAGACTTTTGAGTTGGGTGGTCAAATCTTTCGCGTCCGTATTCCTTTGACCAAGGAAATGGAGGCGATTGAAGAAAGCATCAAGAAAGTAGATGAGGCTGAAGAGCAGCGCCGTTATGAAAAGATGGTTGCTGGCTTCTCCGATGTCGAAATCGAAGGTGTTGTGAAGACTGATAACGATGTTGTCGTCGATGGACGTTCTACCCGAGAGATGGTCCGCATGGTCATCCAGATGGAGAATCGTGTAGTTGAGTTCGTCAAGTTGTTGGTCCCTGTGGACGGAAATCTTGATGGCATCACATACGAAGAAATCGACGCAGAATGGCCGATGTCTGTTCAACTTGATCTGCTGGCAAAAATCAATGAAGTGATTGCGCCCGGATACAAGGAAGAGCGAAAAAACTAATTCAGGACATCCATCGTCAGGCAAGGGCATACGTCTTTGCTCATGGTGGATGTCCAGACGAAATTCCGGTGGACGACATGCGATCCATCGAAATCATGTTGTCCGATGGGATGATAGGAAATAAGGCGGTGCTTCTGGCCTTGTCATCCTTGACCACGGGCAACTTGAACGCGAAAATACAGAAGACAGCAAAACCATTCCGAATGGAAGACATTTTGCCGTCAACACATGATTACATTGTTCCGCCTCTTACCGAGGAACAGAAGCGAGAGCAGGTCAACAACAACTTGTTGGCCTTCATTGCCATGAAACCGGGGTCGGAGGGCTACATAAAGGCTTGACATGGCAACTGAGATTTTTCGGATTGAAGGCTTGGCCGAACTTGAGTCCAAGTTGTCCGAACTCATGGCGCTTGGTCGCGCCGACTCTATTGCCAAGCAAACCCTTGTCAGAGCCGCCAAAACGGCAATGGAGCCTGTTTTGCAGGAAGTTCAGGCCACGGCACCATACGATGCAGAAAAGCCTCGTGATGCCCGTAATCCAATCCACCTGCGAGATACAGTAAAACTGACTGCTCGTATCCCAAATGAGACTGATCGTCGTTCTACGATGGTCAATCAAACAGATACGGCAATCGCTGTCGTATCGGTCAAAAAGTCTGCCGTTTCTCTTGCTCAAGAATTGGGCACAAAGAAACTCACGCCGCAGCCATTCCTTCGCCCTGCATTGTCTCGTCACAAAGACACTGTTGTCGCCTTATTCAAGGAAGACCTGAAGGAGTACATTAATCAAGTTGCGGCCAAACAAGCCCGGAGGAAGAAGTAATGGCTTCTCAATATCTTGCACGACTAGGCATTGTCCTTGGCGTTGATAGTGGTGAACTTGTACAGGGCATTGAAGATGCCAAGAAACAATTTCACAGCTTCAAAAATCAGGTCGAAAAAGACACGAAGGCTGCTGCCCGTGAATTTGAAGTACTGAAGAATGCAACTGAAGATTACGGCAAGACTCTCACAAAGGTAGAACAAATCCAGCGTGAGATTGACCGTGGCCGTTTCATGTTCGCTGCTCAGAACGTGAAGGACAAACTCTTGGAGCAAGCAAGAGCCTACGATGCTCAAGCTGCATCCATGAAAAAGGTCACTGGCGCATTGACT
>JACCDQ010581531.1_pt1 | contig 40878 bp, 41 predicted proteins | sample 7446031 | NCBI WGS metagenome assembly JACCDQ01 (sample SAMN15323442, study PRJNA562643) | freshwater metagenome | isolation source: river surface water | place: USA:Blue River Watershed | collected 2017-08-17 | reverse complement strand
GCCTGGCGCCTGAACGCTGCGTTCTGGAAAGACGTCAAGTAATATTCGCCTTCCGGCCCGCTGACGCGGGCCTGACAGAGTGGGTTGGCCCCTTTGTGGCTGCCCACTCTTTTTGATTTTGTAGAGGAGCCTCCCGCCATGATGGTGCTTTATTCCGGAACCACCTGCCCGTTCTCGCATCGTTGCCGTTTCGTGTTGTTCGAGAAGGGCATGGATTTCGAGATCCGCGATGTGGACCTGTACAACAAGCCCGAAGACATCAGCGTGATGAACCCCTACGGTCAGGTGCCGATCCTGGTCGAGCGTGACCTCATCCTGTACGAGTCGAACATCATCAACGAGTACATTGACGAGCGTTTCCCGCACCCGCAACTGATGCCTGGCGACCCAGTGGACCGCGCCCGCGTGCGCCTGTTCCTGCTCAATTTCGAGAAGGAGCTGTTCACGCACGTGTCCACGCTCGAAAACCGCGCCCTCAAGGGCAACGACAAGGCCCTGGAAAAGGCTCGCTCGCACATTCGTGATCGCCTCACGCAGCTGGCACCGGTGTTCCTCAAGAACAAGTACATGCTGGGTGACAACTTCTCCATGCTGGATGTGGCGATCGCCCCGCTGCTGTGGCGTCTGGACTTCTATGGCATCGAGCTGTCCAAGAACGCTGCGCCTTTGCTCAAGTACGCCGAGCGCATCTTCTCTCGCCCGGCCTACATCGAGGCACTGACGCCCTCCGAAAAGGTGATGCGCAAATAAGCGGCGCAGACCATGATGGACGCCGAACTGCCTTCGACGCGGCCCTACCTGGTCCGGGCCCTTTACGAATGGTGCACCGACAATGGCTTCACACCTTATGTGGCTGTGAAGGTCGATCAGACGGTGCAAGTGCCACGTGAATATGTGCAGGGTGGGGAGATCGTTCTGAACATCAGCTACGACGCCACCAGTTCGCTCAAGCTGGGCAATGAGTTCATCGAATTCAAAGCCCGGTTTGGAGGACAAGCGCGAGACATCATGGTGCCCGTCGGGCGCGTCATGGCCATTTATGCCCGCGAAAACGGGCAAGGCATGGCGTTTCCGGTTTCAGAAGAAGCGCAGTCTGTTGCCGAGAGTGTGCCAACACCGTCGGGAGATGAGGATCCGCCTCCGACCCCCGCGCCGGCTGGCCAGCGTCCCGCACTGAAACGCATCAAATGATGCGTGTCTCCCAAAAGCACAGGATTGGAGCGGTTAGAATCCAACGCGTGCCGGTTTAGCTCAGTTGGTAGAGCACCCGCCTTGTAAGCGGTAGGTCGTCAGTTCGAATCCGACAACCGGCACCATTCATGGCCCCGCATGCCGGGGCTTTTTTGTGCCTGTTCAGTGGCCATGGCCTTGCACCTTGATGCGGATGCCAGACACAGCCAATCCTTTGGCCTCCAGGTGCATTTGCAATGTGGGCAGAAACTGTCGCAGCTTGGCTGCCACAGCGTTGGAGCTGACCAGCAGGCACCACTGTCCTTCGTCAATCGGTCCCGCCTGAACAGCAGCGCGCAGCGGCACGGGCAGCAATGGGCGAATGGCGGCCAGGCGACTGCTGGAGGCGCGCACCCGGTCAGCCAGACGGGCCAGTGCCGGGGATTCTTCGGCGGCCTGATACAGCGGGATGGCGTAATGGCGGCGTTGTGCTTCGGTCACGATTTCTTCATTATCCTGCACGCCCTCGGGCCGTGAGAGGGCAGATGCCCTGCCGCTAAAATGCGACGTTGGCCGCCAGTGCGTGAGCAGTGGCAGGCAGCTTGATTCAACAACCAGACAGGATAACGGTTGCGTCGCCCGGACAACTTCGGGCCGTCAAGGCAACCGTGCAGACATGGCCATCCAATTGCTCACCAAAATCTTCGGCAGCCGCAACGACCGTTTGCTCAAGCAGTACCGCAAGACGGTCGATCGCATCAATGCCCTGGAGCCTGGCCTTGAAGGCCTGAGTGATGAGGCTTTGAAGGCCAAGACCCAGGAATTTCGAGACCGTCTGGCAGCGGGTGCCGCCCTGGACGCCCTGCTGCCTGAAGCTTTCGCAGTGGTGCGGGAGGCTTCCAAGCGTGTCATGAAGATGCGCCACTTCGATGTACAGATGGTGGGCGGCATTGCCTTGCACAACGGCAAGATCGCCGAGATGCGCACTGGCGAAGGCAAAACCCTCACCGCCACGCTGCCGGTGTACCTCAACGCGCTGGCAGGTAAGGGTGTGCATGTCGTGACGGTGAACGACTACCTGGCCAGTCGGGATGCGAAGTGGATGGGCCGCCTCTATAACTTCCTGGGACTGACGGTGGGCATCAACCTGCCGCAGATGAGCAAGGCAGACAAGCAAGCGGCCTACAACGCCGACATCACCTACGGCACCAACAACGAATACGGCTTCGATTACCTGCGTGACAACATGGTCTACGAGCCGCAGGACCGTGTACAGCGCCAGCTCAACTTCGCCATCGTTGACGAAGTGGACTCCATCCTGATCGACGAGGCGCGTACACCGCTGATCATCAGTGGCCAGGCAGAAGACCACACCGCCATGTACCTGGCCATGCGTCAGGTGGTGCCGATGCTCACCCAGCAGATTGGCGAAGCCGATCCTCGCACCGGCGAGGGCATCATCACCCCAGGCGATTTCACACTTGATGAAAAATCGCGTCAGGTTTTTCTGACCGAGCAGGGGCATGAAAAAGCCGAGGAAGTGCTTGCACAGATGGGTCTGATCCCCGAAGGCGCCAGCCTGTATGACCCGGCCAACATCACGCTGATGCACCACCTCAACGCGGCTTTGCGTGCACAGCACCTGTATCACCGAGATCAGCACTACGTGGTGCAGGGCGGCGAAATCGTCATCGTCGACGAATTCACCGGCCGCCTCATGGCAGGTCGCCGCTGGAGCGATGGCTTGCACCAGGCCGTCGAAGCCAAGGAAGGTGTGGAGATCCAGGCCGAAAACCAGACGCTGGCATCCATTACCTTTCAGAACTATTTCCGCCTCTACAGCAAGCTGGGCGGCATGACCGGCACTGCAGACACGGAAGCCTACGAATTCCAGGAAATCTACGGTCTCGAGACCGTGGTGATTCCTCCTAACCGCAAGAGCCTGCGTGACGACCAGCTCGACCGTGTCTACAAGACCGCTCAGGAGAAATACACGGCGGCCATCGCCGACATCCGCGAGTGCCATGAGCGTGGCCAGCCCGTGCTGGTGGGCACCAGCTCGATCGAGAACTCCGAGCTGATTTCCCAGTTGTTGACGCAGGCCAAGCTTGAGCACCAGGTGCTCAACGCCAAGCAGCATGCCCGTGAGGCCGACATCGTGGCCCAGGCCGGTCGCCCCGGCATGATCACGATCGCCACCAACATGGCTGGTCGCGGCACCGACATCGTGCTGGGCGGCAACATCGAAAAGGAAGTGCAGGTCATCGAAGCCGATGAGTCCTTGTCCGAGGAGCAGCGCCAGGCCAAAGTGGCTGCCTTGCGTGAGGACTGGAAAAAGACCCATGAACAGGTCAAGGCCAACGGCGGTCTGCGCATCATCGCCACCGAGCGTCATGAATCACGCCGCATTGACAACCAGCTGCGCGGCCGTTCCGGCCGCCAGGGCGATCCGGGGTCTTCCCGCTTCTATCTGAGCCTGGACGACCCGCTCATGCGCATCTTCGCGGGTGACCGCGTGCGCGCCATCATGGACCGCCTGAAGATGCCCGAGGGTGAAGCCATTGAGGCCGGCATCGTCACGCGCAGCATCGAGAGCGCGCAGCGCAAGGTGGAAGCACGCAACTTTGACATCCGCAAGCAGCTGCTCGAATACGACGACGTGTCCAACGACCAGCGCAAGGTGATCTACCAACAGCGTAACGATATTCTGGATGCGCAGGATCTGGACGCCCAGATTGCATCGCTGCGTGAAGGCTGTTTCACCGATCTGGTGCGTCAGTTCGTACCTGTTGAGTCGGTGGAAGAGCAATGGGATCTGGTTGGGCTGCAGACTGCACTCAAAAACGATTGGCAGCTGGACATTGACCTGCAGGCCAAGGTGCAAGCATCAAGTGCCATCAGCGATGAGGACATTCTGGAAGCGGTGGTGGCGGCAGCGCATGCCCATTTCAAAGCCAAGCTGGATCTGGTGGGGGCCGAGAACTTCGTGCCTTTTGAACGCATGGTGCTGCTGCAAAGCATCGACACCCACTGGCGCGAACACCTGTCGGCGCTGGACTACCTGCGCCAAGGCATCCATCTGCGCGGCTACGCCCAGAAACAACCCAAGCAGGAATACAAGCGCGAGGCTTTCGAGCTGTTTGGCCAGTTGCTCGATTCGGTGAAGAACGAAGTGACCCGCATCCTGATGACGGTGCAGATCCAGAGTGGCGAACAGGTGCAGGAAGCCGCGCACGCCATCGAAGAAAAGGCCGAACACATCGACAACATGACCTACAGCGCCCCCGACGAAACGGGTGAGCAGCAGGTCACCACGGCCGATGGCTTTGACATCACCCGGTTTGCCGGCATTGGCCGCAACGACCCCTGTCCTTGCGGCTCTGGCAAGAAGTTCAAGGTCTGCCACGGCAAGCTGAGCTGACCGATCGTACTTTCATGCAACGGGCTTCGGCCCGTTTTTCTTGAACCTTTTCATACAGACGGAAGAATTCCATGCCTGTGAATCTGCCACCCATCGATCCTGCGCAGCTGCATCCCGTGTCCGGTGTGCGCTGGGGCATCACTGAAGCCGGCGTGCGCAAGGCCAACCGCAAGGACGTCAGCGTGATGCTGCTTGACGAAGGCGCCAGCGTGGCCGGTGTGTTCACTAAGAACCGCTTCTGCGCCGCCCCGGTGCAGGTGTGCCGCGAGCACCTGCAGGGTGCTCAGGGCATCCGCGCCATGGTCATCAACACCGGCAATGCCAATGCAGGAACTGGTGCACCCGGTCTGGCCCATGCACGTCAAACCTGTGAAGCCATGGCCAAGCTGTTGCAATGCCAGCCGGGCCAGATCCTGCCGTTTTCGACGGGCGTGATCATGGAACCTTTGCCTGTGGACCGGATCGTGGCGGGTCTGCCAGCAGCCATCGGTGATGCTGCGGCTGCGAACTGGGCCAAGGCGGCCGAAGGCATCATGACCACCGACACCGTGCCCAAGGCGGCCAGCGTGCAACTGCAGATCGGTGGCAAGGCTGTGAACGTGACTGGCATCAGCAAGGGCGCCGGCATGATCCGCCCCAACATGGCCACCATGCTGGGCTTTCTGGCCACCGATGCGGCCATTGCCCCCGAGTTGCTGCCCGCGCTGGCGCGCGAGCTGGCTGATGGCTCATTCAACCGCATCACCATCGATGGCGATACGTCGACCAACGACTCTTTTGTGGTGGTTGCTACCCATCAGGCAGGACACGCGCCCGTCACGTCCTGGGCCACGCCCGAAGGCCAGACGCTCAAGGCGGCCATGCTGCAAGTGGCACGCCAGCTGGCGCACGCCATCGTGCGCGACGGCGAAGGCGCGACCAAATTCCTGACCATCCAGGTCGACGGTGGCAAGACTGCGGACGAATGCCGCCAGGTGGCTTATGCCATTGCTCATTCGCCGCTGGTCAAGACCGCCATGTACGCCAGTGATCCCAACCTGGGGCGCATCCTGGCGGCCGTGGGCTACGCCGGCATCGACGATCTGGACCAGAGCCTGATCGAACTGCACCTGGACGATGTGCATGTCGCCACGAAAGGCGGCCGTCACCCGGCCTATCAGGAAGAAGACGGCCAGCGTGTCATGAAGCAGGCCGAGATCACCGTGCGCGTGGGCCTGGGCCGTGGCACAGCCAGTGACACCGTCTGGACCTGTGACCTGAGCCACGACTACGTGTCGATCAATGCCGACTACAGGAGCTGAGGCGCGATGAACGAGAAGTTTGAACGCTTGATCGAGCGCGCCGAACAGTTGGTGGCGCGCATCGAGTCGGTGCTGCCGCAACCCTTGAGCGCACCCGACTGGACTCTGGCCGTGGCCTGGCGCTACCGCAAGCGTGCCTCGGGCCATGGCGTGCTGGAGCCGGTACGCCATGTGGCGGCCATGTCGCTTGATGACCTCAAGGAAATCGACGATCAGAAGGAAAAGATGCAGCGTAACATCGAGCAGTTCGTGCAGGGCCGCCCGGCCAACAACGTGCTGCTCACGGGCGCCCGCGGTACCGGCAAGTCCTCGCTCATCAAGGCCTGCCTCAACAGCTTCGCTCCCCAGGGGCTGCGCCTGATCGAGGTGGACAAGGAAGACTTGACCGATCTGCCCGACATCATCGACGTGGTGGCCGGTCGACCCGAAAAGTTCATGGTCTATTGCGATGACCTGAGCTTTGAAGACGGCGAACCCGGCTACAAGGCGCTTAAATCGATCCTGGATGGCTCGGTGGCGGCTGCCACGCCCAATGTGCTGGTGTGCGCCACCAGCAACCGGCGCCACCTGCTGCCCGAGTACATGAGCGAGAACCTCACTTACAAGCACACGCCTGATGGCGAGGTGCATCCGGGTGAAGGCGTCGAAGAAAAAATCTCTCTGTCCGAGCGCTTTGGATTGTGGATCAGTTTCTACCCCTTCTCACAGGACGAGTACCTGACGATTGCGGCCCAGTGGCTGGGTGCGCTGGGTGCTACGCCTGCGCAGATCGAAGAGGCCCGCCCTGCTGCGCTCCTGTGGGCGCTGGAGCGCACCTCGCGCAGTGGCCGTGTGGCCTACCAGTTTGCGCGCGACTACATGGGGCGTCTGGCTTGATCATGAACACCACGCTGGTGGCCGATGGGCAGCAGCCGCGGCAGGGCGGTGCCGACCGCAAGGTGACCGATGTTGCCGTGGGCGTGCTGCTGCTGCCTGATGGTTCGTTCTTGCTGACCTCCCGCCCCAAAGGCAAGGTGTACGAAGGCTATTGGGAATTCCCGGGCGGCAAACTCGAAGCCGGCGAGACGGTGGAGCAGGCTTTGCGCCGCGAACTCTGCGAGGAGCTTGGCATCACCATTTGCGCTGCAGAACTCTGGAAGACTCAGCTGGTGGACTACCCGCACGCCTTGGTGCGTCTGCATTTTTGCAAGGTGCGGCAGTGGGATGGAACGCTGCAGATGCGTGAAGCCCAGTCGTTTGCCTGGCAGCAGTTGCCTGTCGAAGTGGTTCCCGTGCTCCCCGGTACCGTGCCGGTGCTGAGCTGGCTGGCAGAGGAGCGTGCTTTTTCAGGCGCGACACACGCCTGATTCAATGCAGCTTGGGGTCGCCAAACTCGCCATCGGTTGGCGTGTCTTCAGGCAGACGAAAACTCTCGCTGGCCCAGGCCCCCAGATCCAGGCCTTTGCAAATCGCCGAGCAAAATGGCCGGTAGGGATTGCGGGGGCTGTAGACACACCACTGTTGGCAGGCGGGGCAGCGCACACGACGCTCGACGGAGTCAGGGCCTGACTTGGGCTCGCTCATGCGCAGAGTGTCATCTCAAATGCCACGTCCTCGTGGCTGACGATCAGTTTGCCATCGGCTTGCTGTTGCATCAGACGGATCACCACCAGCAGGCGGTTACAGCTGATTTCAGGCGTCAGCCCCAGGCTGGGGTCGATGCGCAGGCGCAGCAACTGGAAGGTGCGTCCCTGGGGCAGGTTTTGCTGCAATTGACCATGTGCAGCCATCACCTTTTGTGTCATGCCCGATTCGCGCAGCATCTGCATCAGCAGGCCAATCGCCTGGGCCAGCGGTGCAAAAGGGGCCGTCCAGCGGGACAAGTCAGCCTGTCGCTGACCTGGTTCCAGGTGTTTCCAGGCGTGGTACGCGGGCAGGTCGAATTCGCAGGTTCCTCCTGGTACGACAGCGCGACTGCGAATCGCATTGAGGAAGTCGTTTTCGCTGAGCTCATGTCCCAGACGACCCATCTGGGCATTCAAACTCTCGAAGTGGGCATCCAGCTGGGCGATCACACCGTCCAGCGCTTTTTCAGAAATGGCCGGGTTGCCACGGTAGCTGTTGTAGACCTGTTTTTGTCGTTCCAGGTCCTTGAGCACATCGGCTTTGAGCTCTGGTCGGGCAGCCACTTCGAGCAACTCGAACAGGGTGATGAGCGCGAAGTGGTGGTCGATGGCATCGGTGCGGACGAGCAGGACACCCAGACGGTCGAAAAGCTCCTGCAACCGCAGGTAGGTGCGGATGCGCTCATTGAAGGGGTATTCGTACAGTATCACGCGGCGGTCTTCCAGAGACCCGATCATAGCCCGAAGTGCACGGCAGCTTCGAGCACCTGCTGGCGCAGTTCTTCCAGGCTCAGGCCCTGGTTGAAAATGACCAGATCGGCGCAGGCCAGACGCTGTTCACGCGTGGCCTGCTGGGCCATGATGCGGTCCACTTCTTGTGGTGTCAGCCCGTTGCGGGCCACCACACGTTCACGCTGGACGGTGGGGTCGCAATCGACCACCAGAACGCGGTCGACCTGGGAGCGCCAGCGCTCACCGGACTCGACCAGCAGAGGAACATCATGAACGATGCAGCGCGTACCTTCCTTGACAGCGGACTGTGCCTGTTCGTGCGTGATCTGTGCGACCAACGGATGGATGATGCTTTCGAGCTGCTGGCGTGCCTGCGGCTCTGTGAACACCTTTGATCGCATGGCTTGCCGATCCATAGCCCCGTCAGGTCCCACCATGGTATCGCCGAACCGTCGGCGTATTTCGGGGATGGCCCGTCCGCCCGCGGCAGTCAGACTGCGTGAAATGGCATCGGCGTCGATGACGACGGCCCCTCGATCAGCCAACATGCTGGCCACGGTGCTTTTGCCGCTGCCAATGCCGCCGGTCAGGCCGATGCGCCAGATGCGAGTGGGTGTCATGGGTTCAGAGGGTCAATGAGGTTGGTGCACCGAAGAACAAGAGCCAGGCACCTGCGAGTGCCAGAAAAGGCCCAAATGCGATTTGCCGATTGTTGGGCAACTGCTTGCGCCACATCAGCACCAAGGCGACCAGAAGGCCTGACACCGAGGCGATCAGCACGATGGCCAGCAGCTGCTGCCAGCCAAACCAGGCCCCGAGAGCTGCGAGCAGCTTGAAATCGCCGTGGCCCATGCCTTCCTTGCCTGTGAGCAGCAAAAACAGCCAGTACACGGACCAGAGACAAAGGTAACCGGTGACGGCCCCTCCCAGCGACGCTGGCAGAGAGACCGGTGTCCAGCCCAGCGCAGCAGCGATCAGGCCACCCCAGGTCAGGGGCTGGGTGATGGCATCTGGCAGCCATGTGGTTCGGGCATCGATCACAGCCAAGGCCAGCAAGGCAGCAGAAAAGCCAGCCCATGCCATTGCGACAGGCCAGTGCGCGTGGGTCAGCAGGCTCCAGACAAACAGGGCCGATGTGAGCAATTCGATCAGTGGGTATTGCCACGAAATGCGGCTGCTGCAGTGCCTGCAGCGCCCGCGCAGCAAGACAAAACCCAGCAATGGCAAGTTGTCGTACCAGGCGAGCGGGTGTTGACAGGCGGGGCAATGCGAAGCTGGGAACACCAGGTTCAATGTGACCGCATCGGTACTGGCCGGATCGGCCCACGACTGCTCGATCATGATGGGAAGTCGATGGATCAGCACATTGAGAAAGCTGCCGACGGCCAGGCCCAGCAGGGCCGCAAAAGCAATGATGGGGAAGTCGTGCGTCATGCTCAGAAAACTTGGCCGAGCCGGAATATGGGCAAATACATGGCAACAAGGATAACGCCGATTGCTCCCCCGAGCACCACGATGATCAACGGTTCGATCAGGCTGGACAGGGCGTTGATCCGCGTGTCGAGTTCATCGGTCATCAGTTCGGCCGCTTTGCCGAGCAAGGTGTCAAGCGTGCCGGTCTCTTCGCCGGTGGCGCACAACTGGATCAGCATGTCCGGGAACCGGCCAGTGTGGGCCATGCCTTCGCTCAACCGCTCACCTTGGGCCACACGCCTTTGCAGGTGTTCGTTGATGCGGGCATACACGGGATGGCCTGTGGCGTTGCCGGCAACGGGCAGGGCTTCAGCCAATGGAACGCCAGTGGCCAGCAAGGCAGACAAGGTATGTGCCCAGCGCGCGAGCACCGAGGTCCTTACCAAATGGCCTATTGCGGGCAAGTTGAGTACACGCCTGTGCCACTGGCGCTGCCAGGCAGGCTGTTGCCATTGCCGACGCAAGAGCAGGACCAAAGGGACCGCTGCCAGCGTCAACCACAGGGCCCATTCGTTGACCGCCTTGCTGAGCCCCAGAATTACCCGTGTGCTCCACGGCAGTTCGGCGCCAAAAGACCGGAAGACGTCTTCAAAAACAGGCACGACGTGCAACAGAATCAGCAGCAATACCGCCAGCGCAATGGCGATCACCACACTCGGGTAGGTCAGAGCCGAACGCAACCGTGATCGCAGGGCTTCATTTTTCTCGAGAGCCTGGGCCAGGCGTTCCATCATCGTGTCCAGAATGCCAGCCGTTTCTCCTGCATGGACCATGCTGACGTACAGTGGACCGAAGTGCCGGGGGTGTCGCTGCAGGGCTTGTGAGAGGGGCATGCCACCCTCCACGTCCTGCCGGACTTGCTCCAGCAGTGTGGCCATGGCGGGTGCGACCGCACTGCGCTGCAACATTTGCAATGCCGGCACCAGACTGATGCCTGCCCGGATCAGCGCTGACCATTGCCGGGTCATGGCCGTGATGGCTCTGCCTTTGATGGGAGGGGTGTGTGTCCACCATTGTCTGCGCAGTTGCGCGACGCTGATGCCCTGGCGCCGCAGCTGGGCGTGAGCCAGTGCTGCATCAGGCGCCTGGACAATGCCTTGTCGGGGTCTGCCCTTGGCATCGTGTCCATGCCACTGGTAGTCCCTTCCTTGTTTTCCCGTTCTCATGTCTGTTCCCGAGTGGCGGCAAGCACCTCATCGAGCGAAGTTTCACCGCTGAGAACTTTGTTCAGACCCGCTTCGCGCAAACTGCGTACACCGTCCAGACGGGCTTGTCTGGCCAGAGCCAGACCGCTGGCGTCCTGCATGACGAGTTCTTGCAGGGATTCGCTCATGGGCATGACCTGGAAGATGCCGGTTCTGCCTCTGAAGCCCTTGTGGCAAGCGCTGCAACCTTTGGGCGTGTAGATGGGGTGACCCTCTTCGGGCAGGGCGTCTGCGGCAAGACCCGCTTGAAGCAAGACCTCTGCAGGCACAGAGATGGGCTCGCGGCACTGTTCACACAGACGGCGGATCAGGCGCTGTGCGGTGATGAGCGACACGCTGGCGGCAATGTTGTAGGGCGCCACGCCCATGTTGCGCAGGCGAACCAATGTGGCCGGGGCATCGTTGGTGTGCAGCGTAGAGAGCACCAGGTGACCGGTTTGGGCAGCCTGGATGGCGATCTGGGCGGTTTCCAGGTCGCGGATTTCGCCGACCATCAGAATGTCCGGGTCTTGACGTAAAAAAGCACGCAAGGCCACGGCAAAGTTCAAACCGGGACGGTCCTGCACATTGACCTGGTTGATGCCTGTCATCTGGATTTCGCAGGGGTCTTCCACAGTGGCTATGTTCACTTCGGGTGTGTTGAGCAGTTTCAGACAGGCATACAGGGACTGGGTTTTGCCCGACCCTGTGGGGCCGGTTACGAGCACCATGCCGTGTGGGCGACGTATGGCTTGCTCCAGTACCTCCAAATCGGCCGCTTCGTAGCCCAGCGTGGGCAGATCCAGCTGAGCTTGTCGTCCATCCAGTATCCGCACGACGACTTTTTCCCCAAACAAGGTGGGCAGGGTGCTGACCCGCAGGTCAAGTTCCCTGCCATCTTGCAGATGTAATTTCATGCGGCCGTCCTGCGGTAGGCGTTTTTCGGCCACATCGAGCCGTGCCATGACCTTGATGCGGGCTGCCAGACGGTCACGGAAGGCCAAGGGCGCCGCGGGCACTTCTCTCAGTTGTCCATCGATGCGCATGCGCACCCGGTAATGATGCTCATACGGTTCAAAATGAAGATCGGAAGCGTGCTGTAGAACCGCTTGTTCTAGCAACTGCTGAACGTAAACCACCACCGGTGCGTCTTCCATGGGCCCGCTGCGCACCGGCCCTCCTCCCTGCTGGTCGGCCATGACGGCTCCTTTTGAATACCAAGGAATTCATCATGTGGGCTGGTCCGAGTGTTGTAAAGCGGGCTTACAGCGATATGGGCACAAAAAAGCCGCCGACTGCTTGGCAGTGGGCGGCTTTTGGCGGATGTTTTGGTCGGGGTGAGAGGATTCGAACCTCCGGCCTCTACGTCCCGAACGTAGCGCTCTACCAGGCTAAGCTACACCCCGAGGTAGAACCCAAGATTGTAGCAAACCTGCAGGTGGGTTGGTCCTTCACTCCAAAGGCACCTCGCGTGCAATGTTGTTGCGCACCCAGCTGCTCAAGCCCGATTCGACGTTGTTGGCCGTCCAGGCCTGGAAGTCAGAGTCTGCGGCCAGCTGGTCAATGCATTCTCCGTAAGCCTTGAAGTTGGGAAAGATGCAGGACACAACAAAATTGCCAACTTCTCCGCCTGTGACCGACCAGAAAGAGGTTTCTGCGTTGTATTTCTTTCAGATGGCGACAACGGTTCTGACATTGGCCCTGAACTTCACCATGTCTTCACCAGGATTGGGTTTGAAGACGTGCTGAGCTACGCAACGGGCCATGATGGTCTCCTGAAGTGGTTTGCTTGTCCATCTTGATCGTTGTCATTTCTTTGCGGGCTGGTGTTTTCCCTTAAAACACCACGATGAGTTTTTTGAATTTGGATGAATTTGGTTTTGGTCTGCCCAATGGCGTTAGGATTAAATATCAGTGGTCAGTGGCTGTGTTGTGTCGCATAAACGGCCATCATTTTCGGTATTGGCAGAATGAAAGAAAAAACCCCCTTGGTCACGGCTGTCGAGCTCGAAGCATTGATTCGCGATTGGGGCGCCCAGCCTGGCACCTCAGTGGACAGGTTCTTTCCTTTCAGGTTCTGGTATTTGCTTTTGATCACCGCAGGTTATGGTCTCTGGTTGCTGTTTTCTGCAGACACGATCGCGTTGGCGCTATCCAGTCATCCAACTGATATCTCGCGTTTGACCAGATTCCTGTACTTCAGGGGCTGGTTTATTGCTGTGATATTGTCGATTGGCGGTTACTCCTATTTCAAGAATTGGTATCCGGCGATTGTTTTCAGTGCCATCTTTCTCGTGGGGTGTGTGAACTTCGCTTTTGATTTATTCAATGTCTATGCGGAGATTCTGGCAAAGCCCACGCCCAAAACCACGCTGATGCTTTTTCTTAGAATCATCGCGCTGTGGTTCTTGTTCTTGTCGGTCAGAAACGCGAGCCGCCTTCCGGATCTGAAAGATCGGCTCAACATCTTCCTGCCGTTCAAGCGTAAGGTTTGAAATGTCGGACAGTCGTCAATTTTCCAAGGCGGCCGAGTTGGAGGCCATGATCAGTCGCTTGGGAGCCAATGGGAATGACAGCACAGACACGTTCTACACATGGCGGTTGGCGTACAACTTTGCCGTGATGTTTTCCTCTGCGATCTGGCTATTGTTCAATTCCCCTGAAATCGCCCAAACGCTGACGGATGATCAGGAGAGTTTGCGCAGACTGCAGGGCTTTCTGTACTTCCGAGGCTGGTTTCTTGCGGTGGTGCTGGCGATTGGGTGCTATGCCTACTTCAGAAATTGGTACCCTGCCATTGTGTTCAGCTGTGCGCTTCTGATCGGTACCTTGAATCTGGTGTTTGACCTGTTTACCCTCTATCCAGAAATTCTGGCCCATCCGACGCCGCTCTTGACCCTGTCCTTATTTGTCCGTTTCTCATTGCTGTGGGTCATCGGATTGGCGGTGAAGAATGTCAGCCGCATTCCAGAGGTCAAGGACAGGATAAACCTGTTGCTTCCCTTCAGGGCAAACGCTTGAACGGCAACAGGATGTTGACCCTGTCCCGCAGAGGTGGCAGTCGACTGGAATTCTTGACAGTCACGTAAAGCATCCAGAGCGCGCTGATGCGCACCAGCAGCAGGACGGTGAACATCGGGGTAGGCTTTTCCAGCCGTTCGGGATAGATGGTGAACAGATCAAACACCAGGTTCACGCCGCCCATCAATAAAAAGGCACTGAAAACAATGCCGACATACCAGTCCCGGAAGTAAGAGTAGCAGCCGATCACAAGGATGGTCAGCATGAACCATCCTCTGAAGTACAGAAAGTTGCTCAGCCTCTGGATGTATTCCGGGTCGGTGGTGAGCGTCAGTGCCAGCGCGTTTGCCTTGAAGAGCAGCCAGGTCGACACGCTCAACACCAAGGTAAAAAGCAACCAGAAACGAACAGGAAAGAACCGGTCAATCGACAAATGGGGGTTGGCGCCCCAGTCCTGAATCAGTGCCTCAAGCTCATCTGCACTGACGAGAGGTTTGTTGTCTTTGCCCATCGATTTTGGATAGATTTGTACTGCTTGGAAGGGAATATATCAAAGAGGGTTGTATGGACGTCGCAATCCCGGCCGAACTGAGCGGCTTGAGGGCATGTGTTGGAGTGTCTCTCGTGTTACATGCAGAGCAGGGGTCAAGTTCTGTAATGCGCATCACAACAACCCTTCATGAGGAGACATTCATGCTGCGCAGAATCTTGATGAAATCCTTGGCCGCACTGACTGCCACAATGGCTTTGGGGGTGTCAGCCCAGACCAGCTACCCGAATCGCCCGATCACGCTGGTGGTTCCCTGGGGGGCTGGAGGCGGGACCGATGCCACGGCCCGGATCGTCGGGACTTTGCTCGAAAAAGAATTAGGGCAGCCCGTCAACGTGGTGAACCGCACCGGTGGTAACGGCGTGGTGGGCCATTCAGCCATTGCGACTGCAGCGCCTGATGGTTATACGCTGGGCATGATCACGGTGGAAATCAGCATGATGCATTGGGCTGGATTGACCCAGTTGACGCCCAAGGATTTCACGCCCCTGGCACTGATGAACATTGACCCCGCCGGCGTGACGGTTCGGGCCGATGCCCCTTACAAGAATCTTGATGACCTCATCAAGGCCGTCCGTGCCAACCCGGGCAAGTTCAAGGCTTCCGGTACAGGGCAGGGCGGTATCTGGCATCTGGCACTGGCAGGCATGTTGAGTGATCTCAAACTGGACACCACTGCGGTGCCTTGGGTGCCGTCCAACGGTGCTGCGCCTGCCATGAACGATCTGGCCGCAGGCGGGATAGAAATGGTCACTTGTTCCTTGCCTGAAGCCCGCGCCTTGATTGACGCCGGCAAGGCGCGTCCCTTGACCATCATGGCCAGCCAGCCGGCAGCCTTGTACCCCAATGTGCCGACGCTGAAGTCTCTGACGGGCAGCGATTGGACCATGGGGGCCTGGCGTGGGTTGGCCGGACCGAAGGGTTTGCCGGCCGATGTTCAGGCCAAGCTCGGAGCTGCCCTCAAGAAAATCTACGACAGCAAGGATTACCAGAGTTTCATGGCTGGTCGTGGATTTGGTGTCATCTATGCCGATGCCAAAGGCTTTGAACAGTTCATGGACAAAGGCGACGCCGACATGGGCAAAGTGATGAAGTCGCTTGGCCTGGCCAAGTGAGTACGCCCTCGTTGATCTGTTGACCCGAGGCCCCTCACGGGGCCTCATTTTCGAGATGGATTGCCATGAAATTCAATGACGCGCTCAGCGGCTTCTTGCTGTTGTTGCTTGCCCTGGCTGTGCTGTTCAATATCTCCAGTTTCCCCACCATTCCTGGGCAGAACATTGGCCCTGCCGCTTTCCCGGGCTTGCTGGCATGGCTGCTCCTGCTGTGCTCGGTCTTGCTGATCGTGCGTTCATTTCGAACCTCTGTTCGCTCCCCGCTCATTGAGCTTGGCGCTTGGATCCGCTCGCCTCACCATCTGCGCAACTTTGCCATCACGACAGGCTGCCTGCTCTTTTACATTCTGGCGTCTGATTTTCTGGGGTTCCTGATCTGTGCCTTTGCGATTCTGTGCACGATGTTCTGGGCCCTGCAGGTTCGTTCGCGCTTGATCGTTCCTATTGCGCTGATGGTGACCTTGCTGATCCACACGATCTTCTACAAGGGGCTGCGTGTTCCCTTGCCCTGGGGCATCTTGTTGCCTCTGCAATGGTGAGGGCGTTGACATGACCACTGCTGTTTTGTTGCAAGCCTTGGGTCTGGTGCTGGACCCACACGTGCTTCTGGTGATTTTCTGCTCGGCCCTGTTTGGCTTGTTTGTGGGCTGTATTCCGGGACTGACGGCAACCATGGCTACAGCCTTGCTGGTGCCCATCACTTTTTTCATGCCACCTGTTCCTGCGGTGGCGGCCATCGTCACGGCGACTGCCATGGCGATTTTCTCGGGTGACATTCCCGGTGCGTTGTTGCGCATTCCTGGAACACCTGCTTCGGCCGCCTATACCGATGAGTCCTACCGCATGACGCTCAAGGGGCAGGCGGAGTTGGCGCTGGGGGCGGGTCTGGTCTTCTCGGCCATTGGGGGGCTCTTCGGGACCATCGTCATGATCCTGTTTTCCCCAGCACTGGCCGAGATCGCACTGAAATTCTCGTCTTTTGAGTATTTCTGGCTGGTGGTACTGGGTCTGGCCGGGGCGGTTTTCATTGGCAATGCCAGTGTGCTGAAAGCCTGCATCTCCCTCTTGCTGGGTTTGTTGATTGCCTGCATCGGTCTGGAAAATCCGGCAGCCCATCCGCGGTTCACCATGGGTTTGCCCCAGTTGATGAGCGGCGTGGAACTCATCCCCATGATGGTGGGCATGTTCGCCATCTCCGAGTTGCTGCGCTACATCACCAACATGGATCCGCCGGCGGTGATCGCGGTCAACAAAATCGGAAATATTTTCTCTGGCATGTGGGACTTGCTCAGGAAGTACCGCTGGCCTCTGGTGCGCGGCAGCGCTCTGGGAACGATCATTGGCATCCAGCCCGGATCGGGGGCCGACATGGCCTCCTGGATGAGTTATGCCATGAGCAAGAAATTCTCGAAAGAGCCCGAGAAATTTGGCACAGGCCATGTCGAAGGCATTGTGGAGTCCGGAGCGGCCAACAACTCTTCATTGGCAGGCGCCTGGATTCCAGCCATCGTGTTCGGTATTCCAGGTGATTCGATCACGGCCATTGCCATTGGGGTGCTGTATCTGAAGAACATGAATCCGGGCCCCATGATTTTTGTGAACAACCCGGAAAACATCTATGCCATCTTCCTCGTGTTCATACTGGCCAACATCATCATGATTCCGCTGGGATGGCTGACGGTGAAGATCGCGACCAAGATCCTCAGGGTGGCTCGCAACATCCTGATGCCGACGATTTTGCTGTTCTGCATCGTGGGTTCGTTTGCCATCAACAATTCTGTCTGGGGCGTTGTGCTGATCCTGTTTTTCGGGCTGGCGGCATTCGTGTTCGAGGAAAACGGCTTTCCGGTGGCTCCCGCCATCCTGGGGGTGGTGCTGGGCACCATGATGGAGGAAAACTTTGTGACCTCCATGATCAAGTCCGATGGGGATCCCTGGGTGTTCTTTACCCGGCCGATCGCCATGTGGCTGGCCTTGGCCACGTTTGTGATCTTGCTGTGGCCCGTGTTCACATGGGCAGTGAACAAACTTCGGGGCCAGCCGGCCTGAGGCGGTGTTGCCGGGGCGGTCAGGCCCGGCGCACCAGCAACTGTGAAGCCAGCCTTACCATGGCATCACGGTGTGCGTTGGTGGGCAAGCGCATCGCAGCGTCAATTGCCCGCTGTGCTTCTGCGGCCGCGGCGGTGCGGGTGGCTTGCAGAGAGCCGGTTTCGCGCACGATGTTGACGATGGCCTGCAGCTGATCGACGCTGCCGGTTTCAATCGCAGCACGAACGGTGGCGGCCTGTGCAGGCGTGCCGCGTTGCATCGCCAGAATCAATGGCAAAGTGGCCTTGCCTTCACGCAGATCGTCGCCCAGATTCTTACCCATTTCGGCGGTGTCGCCGTCGTAGTCGAGCACGTCGTCAATCACCTGGAAGGCTGTGCCCAAAGCCTGGCCGTAGGTGGCGCAGGCTTCTTCCGTGTCAGCGTCCTGTCTGGCCAGGATGGCGCCCAAGCGAGCGCTGGCCTCGAACAGTTTGGCAGTTTTTGAGCGAATCACACGCAGATAGCCGTCTTCGTCCAGCGAGGCGTCGTGCATGTTCATGAGTTGCAACACTTCACCCTCAGCGATCACGTTGGTGGCATCGGCCAGCACCTGCATCACGCGCATGCTGTTGGCATCGACCATCATCTGGAAGGCTCGCGAATAGAGAAAGTCACCGACCAGCACGCTGGCCGGGTTGCCGAAACTTTCATTGGCGGTAGGACGGCCGCGGCGCAGGGTGGACTCGTCCACCACATCGTCGTGCAGCAGGGTGGCAGTATGGATGAACTCCACCACGGCGGCCAGGTTGTGGCGTTGTGTGCCGGTATAGCCCAGTGCGCCGCAGGTCAACAGCAACAGGACAGGGCGCAGGCGCTTACCGCCAGCTGAGATGATGTAGCGGGCCACCTCGCCCACCAGCGGGACACCTGAATCCAGACGGTCGGCGATGACACGGTCCACTTCGGCCATGTCGGGTGCGACCAGGGCCAACACAGAGGCGGTGCTGTTTTCAGGGGCAGACAAATCGGAAATCCGGCAAAAAGCCTGGCCAAGCAGGCGGGACGGGCGTGAACGCCGCTCGGGCGCAATTATAGGAGGCGTGCTTTGGCCAGCCAGTCTGGCCAGGGGTGGGCGTGACAGCGGGTTCCGACCATGATAGAATTCGCAGTTCCTTGGGATTCGCTCAGGGAAACTTCCATTCAAGAGGTCATACATGTACGCGGTCATAAAAACCGGTGGCAAGCAGTATCGCGTTGCTTCCGGCGAGAAAATCAAAGTAGAACAGATTGCTGCGGACGTTGGCCAGGAAATCGTGATCGACCAGGTTCTGGCCGTCGGCAACGGCGCTGAAATCAAGGTGGGCACGCCCCTGGTGTCCGGCGCAACTGTCAAAGCCACCGTTGTGGCGCATGGCAAGCACGACAAGGTGCGCATTTTCAAAATGCGTCGTCGCAAGCATTACCAGAAGCGTCAAGGTCATCGTCAGCAATACACCGAACTGCAAATCGGTGCGATTGCTGCCTAAGGAGAACAGGTCATGGCACAGAAAAAAGGCGGCGGCTCTACGCGAAACGGGCGTGATTCCAAGCCCAAGATGCTGGGCGTGAAGGCCTTCGGCGGTCAGCTGATCAGCGCCGGCTCCATCATCGTGCGCCAGCGTGGCACCAAGTTCCATGCCGGCTCCAACGTGGGCGTGGGCAAAGACCACACCCTGTTTGCCCTGGTTGACGGCCATGTGTCGTTTGCCACCAAAGGCGAGCTGAACAAGCACACCGTGAACGTGACCCCGGCCGCTTAAAGTCCGGCTCCGTTTTCAGCGAAGCAGCCCCGCCCGTCGGGGCTTTTCGCTTTCTGGCTTCCGGTGAGCCAGGGCCGGATTGCTCAATCACCCTCAGATAAACTGGATACCCCATGAAGTTCGTTGACGAAGCCTATATCGACATCGCCGCAGGTGACGGCGGGAACGGCTGCGTCTCGTTCCGCCATGAGAAGTACAAGGAATTCGGTGGACCCGATGGGGGCGATGGAGGTCGAGGTGGGCATGTGTTTGCCGTGGCCGATCCCAACCTCAACACCTTGGTGGACTACCGCTATTCGCGCCGCCACGAAGCCAAGCGGGGCCAGCACGGCATGGGTTCGGACATGTTCGGTGCGGCTGGCGATGACATCACGCTCAAGATGCCGGTGGGCACGCTGATCTGCGATGCCGAAACGGGTGAGGTGCTGTACGAGCTGTTGCAGCCCGGTGAAGTCTTGACCATCGCCAAAGGCGGCGATGGTGGCTACGGCAACCTGCGCTTCAAGAGCGCCATCAACCGTGCGCCGCGCCAGAAGACTCCGGGTCAGCCCGGCGAGCGCAAGAGTCTCAAACTTGAACTCAAGGTGCTGGCTGACGTGGGTCTGCTGGGCATGCCCAACGCCGGCAAGTCCACTTTCATTGCGGCGGTGTCCAATGCGCGCCCCAAGATCGCGGACTACCCCTTCACGACGCTGCACCCCAACCTGGGTGTGGTGCGCGTCGGTCCTGAGCAAAGCTTTGTGGTGGCCGATGTGCCTGGCCTGATTGAAGGTGCGTCCGAAGGTGCCGGTCTGGGCCATCAGTTCCTGCGGCACCTGCAGCGCACGCGCTTGCTGCTGCACATCGTGGACATCGCCCCGTTTGACGAAGGCGTCGACCCGGTAGCGCAGGCCAAGGCGATCGCCGCTGAACTCAAGAAATACGATCCCGAGCTGTATGCCAAGCCGCGCTGGCTGGTACTCAACAAGCTGGACATGGTGCCCATCGAAGAGCGCGCTGCGCGCGTCAAGGACTTCGTCAAGCGCATGCGCTACAAAGGGCCGGTGTACGAAATCTCCGCACTCACACGTGAGGGTTGTGAGGGCCTGATCCGCGATATTTACAAGCACATCCATGACCGCCAGGTCGAAGAGCAGGGGCCTGTCGATATCGACCCCCGCTTCGCAGAACCCCAATAAGCGGGCCTGGCCCTGCTCTGATGCCGCAAGACACGATGACCACGCCGATTTCCGAAGTGCTGCACGATGCCCGTCGCATCGTTGTCAAGGTAGGCTCCAGCCTGGTGACCAACGAAGGCCGTGGTTTGGACGAGCAGGCGATTGGCGAATGGTGTCGCCAGTTGGCGCAGCTGGCGCAGGAAGGCAAGGAGGTCATCATGGTCTCCAGCGGTGCGATTGCCGAAGGCATGAAACGCCTGGGCTGGCGCACCCGTCCGAGCGAAGTACCTGCCCTGCAAGCTGCAGCGGCTGTGGGCCAGATGGGGCTGGCGCAGATGTACGAAACGCAATTGCGGGCCAATGGCATGGGCAGTGCGCAGGTGCTGCTCACCCATGCAGATCTGGCCGACCGGGAGCGTTACCTGAACGCCCGCTCCACACTGCTGACCCTGCTGCAGCACCGCGTGCTGCCCGTGATCAATGAAAACGACACGGTGGTCAATGACGAAATCAAGTTCGGCGACAACGACACCCTGGGTGCACTGGTGGCCAATCTGGTCGAGGCCGACCTGCTGGTGATCCTGACGGACCAGAAAGGCCTGTACACCGCCGACCCCCGCAGCAACCCGGGTGCCACTTTCGTGCATGAAGCACGTGCGGGAGATCCGGCGCTCGAATCCATGGCCGGTGGTGCAGGGTCGTCGATTGGCAAAGGTGGCATGCTGACCAAGATCCTTGCTGCCAAACGTGCTGCGGGTTCCGGTGCCTCCACCATCATCGCCTGGGGACGCGCACCCGATGCGCTACTGCGTGTGGCGCATGGCGAGAACATTGGCACCTTGCTGGTGGCGCAGACGGCCAAGCAGCAGGCCCGCAAGCAGTGGATGGCAGACCATCTGCAGCTTCGCGGTTCGGTCATGGTCGATGCCGGCGCCGCTCACAAGCTGTGCCAGGAAGGCAAAAGCCTGCTGCCGATTGGCATGACGGCAGTCGAAGGCGATTTTTCGCGGGGTGATGTGATCGCCATCCGTGATGCGCAGGGAGTCGAAATTGGCCGTGGCTTGGCCAATTACGCGGCCGCCGAGGCGCGCTTGTTGTGCCGCAAGCCCTCGCACGAATTCGAAACGCTGCTGGGCTACACCGCAGAGCCAGAAATGGTCCACCGGGACAACCTGATTCTCAGCCGCTGACCTTGCATGGTCACAAATGAGCCCGGAGCACTTTCCGGTGTTCGGGCTTTTTCTCGGCCTCTTCAGCCTTGCGGGCTGGGGTCGAAGCTGGCCCCTGGAGGCAATTCCATGTGCGGCGGTCTGGGCAGATGATGGTCCTGGTCCGAGGGCGCGCGTGCCGAGCGGGGGGCTGCACCCCGCAGGTAGCGGTTGTGACGGTCGTTTTTCGGCAGGAAGCGGACCAGTTCGGTCAGCGCCATTTCGTAAACACCGCGCTTGAATTCGATCACCACGTCCAGTGGTACCCAATAATCGTTCCAGCGCCAGGCATCGAACTCCGGATGGTCGGTGGCGCGCAAATTCAGGTGGTGGTCACCCACGACCATCTGCAGCAGGTACCAAATCTGTTTTTGACCTTTGTAGAAGCCGCGGGCATCGCGGCGGATGTAGCGGTCCGGCACCTCATAGCGCAACCAGTCGCGGGTGCGGGCCACGATGCGCACATGCTCCGGCAGGAGGCCCACTTCTTCATGCAATTCCCGAAACATGGCCTGCTCAGGACTCTCGCCCCGGTCAATGCCGCCCTGCGGAAACTGCCAGCTGTGGGTGCGGATGCGCTTGCCCCAGAACACCTGGTTTTTCTGGTTGAGCAGAATGATGCCGACGTTGGGCCTGAAGCCTTCACGATCCAGCATAATCAACCCCAAATTTTCAAATTGGAACCATTATGCACGGCCTCATCGGCCGTCGTCCTCTGGTTACCCTCTAGAACCCTCGTTTTCGAACATGAAAGCCTCCCGATTCCTCATTTCCACCCTCAAGGAAGCCCCCGCCGACGCCGAAGTCGTGAGCCACAAGCTGATGATGCGCGCCGGCATGATCAAGAAGTTGGGTGCGGGTATCTACAACTACATGCCCATGGGCCTGCGCGTGATCCGCAAGGTCGAGGCCATCGTGCGCGAGGAAATGGACCGCGCGGGCGCCATCGAGATGACCATGCCCGTGGTGCAGCCGGCCGAGTTGTGGCAAGAAACCGGCCGTTTTGACAAGATGGGCCCCGAGCTGCTGCGCATCCAGGACCGCCACGGCCGCGACTTTGTCGTGCAGCCCACCAGCGAAGAGGTGGTGACCGATGTGGCACGCCAGGAGTTTCGCAGCTACAAGCAGTTGCCCAAGAACCTTTACCAGATCCAGACCAAGTTCCGAGACGAACGCCGTCCGCGCTTTGGCCTGATGCGCGGGCGCGAATTCATCATGAAGGACGCCTACAGCTTCGACAAGGATCAGGCCGGCGCCAAGGCCAGCTACCAGAACATGGCGCAGGCCTACCGAAAGATTTTTGACCGATTCGGCCTGCGCTACCGCGCCGTGGCGGCCGACAGTGGCGCCATTGGCGGCGACCTGTCCGAAGAGTTCCAGGTGATCGCTGCCACCGGCGAGGACGCCATCGTCTATTGCCCGAACAGCGATTACGCGGCCAACATCGAAAAGGCCGAGGCGCTGGCGCCCACCGGTCCGCGTGGCGCGGCCCGTCAGAACATGGTCAAGACCCCCACGCCCGGCAAGAGCACTTGCGAAGACGTGGCGGCCCTGCTGAATGTGCCGCTGTCCACCACCGTCAAATCGCTGGTGCTGGCCACCGATGAACTGGCTGAAGACGGATCGGTGAACAAGTCCACCGTCTGGCTGCTGCTGGTGCGCGGCGACCACGACATGAACGAAGTCAAGGTCGGCAAGCTGCCGGGCATGGAAGGCGGTTTCCGCTTTGCGACGCTGGCCGAGATCGAAGACCACTTTGGCTGCAAGCCCGGTTACCTGGGCCCCGTGAACCTGAAAAAGCCACTCAAGGTCGTGGCCGACCGCGATGTCGCCCTCATGACCGACTGGATCTGCGGCGCCAACGACGTGGACTTCCACATGACCGGCGTGAACTGGGGCCGCGATCTGCCCGAGCCCGATTTGGTGGCCGACATCCGCAATGTGGTGGCGGGCGATAAATCGCCCGACGGCAAAGGGGAGCTGGCCATCGAGCGCGGCATCGAGATTGGCCATGTGTTCTATCTGGGCACCAAATATTCCAAAGCAATGAACGCCACGTTCCTGGGCGAAGACGGCAAGCCGCAGCCCATGGAAATGGGCTGCTACGGCATCGGCATCACCCGCCTGCCGGCGGCGGCCATCGAGCAGAACCACGATGAGCGCGGCATCATCTGGCCTGACGCGATCGCTCCGTTCACCGTGGTGGTCTGCCCCATCGGCATGGACCGCAGCGAGGCCGTCAAGCAGGAGGCCGAGCGCATCTACAAGGAGCTGCTGGCTGCTGGCGTGGACGTGATCCTGGACGACCGTGGCGAGCGCCCGGGCGCCATGTTTGCCGACTGGGAGCTGATCGGGGTGCCGCACCGCATCACCATCGGCGACAAAGGCCTCAAGGATGGCGTGGTCGAGTACCAGCACCGCCGCGATGCCGAAGCCAGCAAGGTGGCTGCGGCCGAGGTGGTGGCATTGGTGAAGGGGCGCCTGAGCGCCTGAGCCCATGCCGCAGCGGCCAAGCCGAGCCAGCCGACGCGCAGCCCTGCAGGCCCTGTTGCTGGCGGCATGCGGGTGGCCCAGCCTCTCAATGGCTGGGCGCCAGATCGAGGAACCGCTGAGCGATGCGGTGCGCACGGCCTTGAGCACTGCAGTGGCTGGCGCTGCGCCGCCCGAGCCCGTGCTGCCGTCCGCGCAACACCGCCTGGACTACGAGCGCTGGCTGCAGCACGCCAGCCAGCGCCTGACGCGCTACAAATCCCACCCCGTCGAGCGCCAGGAATTCCTGCAGACCCTCTGGTACGAAGCGCGCCGCGCGGGCTTGTCTCTTTCGCTCGTGCTCGGGCTGGTGCAGGTGGAAAGCGCCTTTCGCAAGTTCGCCGTGTCTACTGCCGGGGCACGAGGCTACATGCAGGTCATGCCGTTCTGGAGTCGCCTGATCGGTGATGGGGATGAGAGCCGTCTCTTCCAGATGCAGACCAATCTGCGCTTTGGCTGCGTGATCCTGCGCCACTACCTGGACCGCGAGCGCGGTGACTTGTTCATGGGCCTGGGGCGCTATAACGGCTCCAGAGGACAGGCGGCGTATCCGCAAGCCGTGCTTGCTGCACAGCGTCAGTGGCAACAGGACGTGGATTGATGAACCAGGAACGGCAGCTGTGATGCGGGGGCCGCTGGGCGACGATTTATGCGCTTCGGCGCATCATGAGGAGCCCGGCGCCCCCCGCATCGCAGCGGATTCAAGGGCAGAAACAACAAAGCCACCCGAGGGTGGCCTTTCCGCGGGCAGGGGAAAAGTCAGGCTTTGCCCGCAACGACCTGCTGCAGTTCACCCGACTCGTACATGTCCATCATGATGTCCGAGCCACCGATGAACTCGCCCTTGATGTAGAGCTGAGGGATCGTGGGCCAGTTGCTGTATTCCTTGATGCCCTGACGGATTTCGGCATCGTCGAGCACGTTCACTGTCTTGATGGCCTTGGGATCCACGCCGCAGGCCTTGAGGATCTGCACGGCACGGCCGGAAAAACCGCACATGGGGAAGCTGGCGCTGCCTTTCATGAACAGCAGGATGTCGTTGCCTTTGACGAGTTCGTCGATGCGTTGTTGGGTGTCGCTCATGGGGCGCTCCTCTTTCAAATCAATGTCTGAATTATCCCTTGTCCTGCAAAACCCTGTTCACCAGCGAGGGTCTTCAGGCCTTCTTTGCCCCGGTGCAGCGTTCGATGCCGGCCAGATCCTGACGCGACTGGACGTTCTGCCAGCCTGCATGTGCAAATAAAGCACGTACGGCCTCGGCCTGGTCGTAACCATGCTCCAGCAGCAGCCAGCCGCCGGGTTTCAGGTGGGCAGGGGCGCGCTCGATGATGGCCCGGATGTCCTCCAGACCATCGGCGCCACTGGCCAGGGCCTGCAGCGGTTCGTGCGTCAGGGCGGCCAGGTGCGGGTCGTCGGCGCGGATGTAGGGGGGGTTGGAGACGATCAGGTCGAAAGCCCCCTGAACGTCGCGCAGCCAGTGGCTGTGGATGAAACGCACGGGCAGTTGCAGTCGCTCGGCATTTCCACGGGCCACGGCCAGTGCTTCAGGGCTGACGTCCACTGCACTGACGCGGGCTTGCGGGCGCTGGTGCTGCAGGGCCAGCGCGATGGCGCCGCTGCCGGTGCCCAGGTCGATCACATCGCAGGGCGCATCCTCGGGTATCACTTGCAGCGCCCACTCCACCAGGGTTTCGGTGTCCGGGCGCGGGTCGAGCACGCGGGCATCCACCTGCAGGGGCAAGCCGAAGAATTCCTTGGCCCCGGTGATGTAGGCCAGGGGCTCACCTGCCAAACGGCGCTGAAGCAGCGGCTCCAACCGGGCCAGTACATCGTCAACCAGCTCGTCGGTGTCGTGCGCCACCAGCCAAGCCCGGTCATGCGGCGGGCGCTCCAAGGCGAGCAGGTGCAGCAGCTGGGCGTCGATGCGGTCCAGCCCCAGGGTCTGAGCTCGGCGCAGGCTCTCAAGCAGCTTCATGTGGCACCGCCGATTTCCAACTCGGCCAGCTGTTCGGCCTGCCGCTCAGCCTGCAGGGCGGCGATCACGTCCTGCAGCTCGCCTTCCATGATGAAAGGCAGTTTATAGAGGGTCAGGTTGATGCGGTGGTCGGTCAGGCGGCCCTGCGGGAAGTTGTAGGTGCGGATGCGGTCGCTGCGGTCGCCGCTGCCGATCAGGCCCTTGCGCAGGGCGGCGTCCTTGGCGGCGCGTTCGCTGCGTTCCTTTTCTTCGATGCGGGCGGCCAGCACCTGCAGGGCCTTGGCCTTGTTGCGGTGCTGGCTGCGGTCGTCCTGGCATTCGGCCACGATGCCGGTCGGGATGTGGGTGATGCGCACCGCCGAGTCGGTCTTGTTGATGTGCTGACCGCCCGCGCCGCTGGCGCGGAAGGTGTCGATGCGCAGGTCGGCCGGGTTGATCTGCACCGCCTGTGCTTCGTCGGGCTCGGCCAGCACGGCCACGGTGCAGGCGCTGGTGTGGATGCGGCCCTGGGTTTCGGTGGCGGGTACGCGCTGCACGCGGTGGCCACCCGACTCAAAACGCAACCGCCCGAAGACACCTTCTCCTTCTATTCGCGCCACCACTTCCTTGTAACCGCCCACCTCGCCCACTGATTCAGACATCAGCTCCACCTTCCAGCCCTGGTTCTGACAGTAGCGGGTGTACATGCGCAGCAGGTCACCCGCGAACAAGGCGGATTCGTCGCCGCCTGTGCCGGCACGGATTTCGAGGTAGGCATTGCGTGCGTCCTGCGGGTCTTTGGGCAGCAGCATGCGCTGCAGTTCGGCTTCCAGTGCCGTGATGTCCTGCTGTGCTTGCGTGATCTCTTCGCCCGCCAGCGCGTGCATGTCGTCGGTCTCGGGCAGCTCGGATTGCATCTCGCGGGCGGCCTGCAGGTCGTTCAGGCGCTGCTGGTAGCGGGCGTAGCGCTGGGCCACGGCGGCCACATCGGCGTGCTCGCGCGAGAGCTTCATGAACTGGGCCATGTCGGCCATGATGTCTTCACGCGAGAGCAGGAAGTCCAGCTCGGCCAGACGTTCGGCATAGCGGTTGAGTAGTTGGAGGAGGAAAGGTTTCATGCGGCCGGGAGACAGATGTTGAGGCGATTCTTGCAGGAGGCCGCCCCCGCGGCCGATGGTTGTTCGCGCGCAGGGGCGCGCTGCTGCAAGACGGCAAGCGCGTGCCGCTTCCCTAACGTTCCTTGCGCAGGAACAGGCGCTGTACCGCCTGCATGGTCTGCTCGCGGTGCTCGGGATCGGCACTGCGCAGCTCGGCCAGGGCGCCGTGCAGCATTTTCTGGGTCAGTCCGCGCGAGAGGACTTCCAGCACGGCTTCTGGTGATTCGCCCTTGGCCAGCAGTTTGCGCGCGCGCGCCAACTCCGCCTCGCGCCAGGTGTCAGCCTGGTCCTGCAGCTGCTGGATCAACGGCACGGTGCCGCGCTGGCCCAGCCAGTGGTTGAAACTCTGCACCCCGGCGTCAATGATGACTTCGGCTTCGGCCACGGCGGCCTGGCGCTGGGCCTGGCCGGCCTGCACCACGCTGGCCAGGTCGTCCACGGTATAGAGGTACACGTCTTCGAGCGACTTGACTTCGGGCTCGATGTCGCGGGGCACGGCCAGATCCACCATGAACATGGGGCTGTGCTTGCGTTTCTTCAGGGCGCGTTCCACCGCGCCCAGGCCGATCAGCGGCAGGGTGCTGGCGGTACAGCTGATGACGGCGTCGAATTCGTGCAGGCGCTCGGGCAGATCGGCCAGGCGCATGGTCTCGGCGCCAAAGCGGCTGGCCAGGCTCTCGCCGCGCTCGAGCGTGCGGTTGGCAATGGCCATGGCCTTGGGCTGTCGGGCCGCGAAGTGGGTCACCACCAGCTCAATCATCTCGCCTGCGCCGACAAACAGCACATGGATGTTTTTCAGGTCTTCGAACAGCTGGCTGGCCAGGCGTACCGAGGCGGCAGCCATGCTGATGGAGTGCGCGCCGATTTCGGTGGAGCTGCGCACTTCCTTGGCCACCGCAAAGCTGCGCTGAAAGAGCTGGTTGAGCGTGGTGCCCAGGGCGCCAGCGTCCTCGGCGGCGCGCACTGCGTCCTTGAGCTGACCGAGGATTTGGGCCTCGCCCAGCACCATCGAGTCCAGTCCGCTGGCCACCCGGAAGGCGTGGCGCGCGGCTTCGTCGCCTTCGAGCAGGTAGGTGTGGGACTGCAGTTCCTGGGCGCTCACCCCACCTGTGCGGGCCAGCCAATGCAGGGTGTCGTGGGGCGAGGCCTGGTTGGCAGCGCAGTAGATCTCGGTGCGATTGCAGGTCGAGAGGATGGCCGCTTCGGGGGCTTCGTCGGTCTTGACCGCCAGGTCCTGGCGCAGCCGGTGCAGGGTGGGGGCGAGCTGGTCCAGGGCGAAGGCAAACCGGCCGCGCAGGTCCAGCGGCGCGGTCGTGTGGTTCAAACCCAGGGTCCAGACTGCCATGCAGCGATTATAAAAAGCCTGCTGCCCCTTTGTTCGATGCTCCCAGGAGCATGCCCGGGGGGCTTCGAGGCACAATCGGCTTCGATTGCACCGCCCCTCAGCCTTTCCGATGACTTTTGCCCAGCTTCTGTTCCATCTGGCCAACTTTGTTCTGCCTGCCCTGACGATGGCCGTGTTCATGCCATTGGCCGGGCGCTGGGTCATGGGAACGGCAGCGATGGGCTGGCAGCGCCGCATGCTTTGTCATGCCGTAGCAGGCACGCTGGTGCTGGCGGCTGGACTGCTGCTGCAGGGACACGACGGACGGATGGCCACCTATGTGGTGCTGGTGTTGGTGTCCGCCACGCTGGAATGGGCTTTGCACCGCGGCTGGCGCCGCTGAACCCTTGTGAACTGGGCGGAGGCCCTACGTCAGGCGCGTGATTGCTGCACTGCGGTAACATTCGCCCTCAGCCCCCGCGGGCCCTTTTGGGCGATTTCCGGCCAGTCGCGCCCGAGTCTGGCTGCACCAGCCGATCCCTATGAATGCACCCACCACCCTCCAGCACCTGATGCAGGCCGAATCGGACACGCCCCGTCTGCGTGAGATTCCATACAACTACACCAGCTTCTCCGACCGGGAAATCGTGATCCGACTGCTCGGCGAGAAAGCCTGGGAACTGCTCAACCAGCTACGCCAGGAGCGCCGCACAGGCCGTTCGGCCCGCATGCTCTACGAAGTGCTGGGCGACATCTGGGTGGTCGAGCGCAATCCGTATCTGCAAGACGATCTGCTGGACAATCCGGCGCGTCGCAAGTTGCTGGTGGATGCCCTGCAGCACCGCCTGGGCGAGGTGCAAAAGCGCCGTACACCCGAGGCCGATGCTGCGCGCGATGCTCTGGTGGGCGAGTTGCTGTCACTGGCGCAGGCGGCCGTGACGGACTTCAATGACCGCTTTGCCCGCCGCAGCGAACTGCGCCGCAAGGTCCAGCGCGTGCTGGGTCGCCTGACGGCCAAAGACAACATCAAGTTCGATGGCCTCTCGCGTGTGAGCCACGTGACCGACGCCACCGACTGGCGCGTGGAATACCCCTTCGTGGTGCTGACGCCCGACACCGAGGCCGAGATGGCCCGCCTGGTCAAGGGCTGCATCGAACTGGGTCTGACCATCGTGCCGCGTGGGGGTGGCACGGGCTATACGGGTGGTGCTGTGCCGCTGACCTGGAAGAGTGTGGTCATCAACACCGAAAAACTCGAAGCCATGACCGAGGTCGAGCTGATCGACCTGCCGGGCATCGATCACCCGGTGCCGACCATCTGGACCGAAGCCGGTGTGGTGACCCAGCGTGTGGCCGATGCGGCCGAGCGCGCCGGTTTTGTTTTTGCGGTGGACCCGACCTCTGCCGAAGCCAGCTGCGTGGGCGGCAACATCGCCATGAATGCGGGCGGCAAGAAAGCTGTTTTGTGGGGCACGGCGCTGGACAACCTGGCCAGCTGGCGCATGGTCACGCCCGACGCCGAATGGCTGGATGTGGTGCGCATGGATCACAACCTGGGCAAGATCCACGACGCCGAAGTGGCCACGTTTGAGCTGCGTTACTTCAAGGCCGACGGCAAGACCCCACTGCGCACCGAAACCCTGGTCATTCCGGGCAAGACCTTCCGCAAGGAAGGCTTGGGCAAGGACGTGACCGACAAATTCCTGTCGGGTCTGCCCGGTGCGCAAAAAGAAGGTTGCGATGGTCTGATCACCAGCGCCCGTTGGGTGGTGCATCGCATGCCCGAGCACACCCGAACCGTGTGCCTGGAGTTCTTTGGCCATGCCCGAGATGCCGTGCCGAGCATCGTCGAGATCAAGGACTTCATGTTCGCGGAGCAAAAGCGCACGGGTACCGTGCTCGCTGGCCTGGAACACCTGGATGACCGCTACCTGCGCGCCGTAGGTTACGGCACCAAGAGCAAGCGCGGTGGCTTTCCCAAGATGGTGTTGATCGGCGACATCGCTGGGGACAATGCAGACGATGTGGCCAAGGCCACCTCGGAAGTCGTGCGCATCGCCAACTCGCGCAGCGGCGAAGGCTTCATCGCCATCAGCGCCGATGCCCGCAAGAAATTCTGGGCCGACCGCAAGAAGACGGCCGCCATCAGCCGCCACACCAACGCCTTCAAGGTCAACGAAGACGTGGTGATCCCACTGCCGCGCATGGCCGAATACACCGACGGCATCGAGCGCATCAACATCGAGTTGAGCCTGCGCAACAAACTGGCTTTGTGTGTCGAGCTCGAAGCCTTCCTGTCCAAAGGCGACCTGCCTCTGGGCAAGTCCGACGAAACCAGCGACATCGCGCCGGCCGAACTGCTGGAAGACCGGGTCAGCCAGGCGCTGGCCGTGCTGCGCGATGTGCGCGACCTCTGGCAGAACTGGCTCAACCAGATCGATGCCCTGTTCCCGCAATTGCAGGACCACACCCTGCGCGCGAGCTGGAAGACGCAGATCCGCGCCCCGTTCCAGGACATCTTCTGTGGCTCGGCCTTCCTGCCGATCTTCGAAGAATGCAAAGCCATTCACCAGCGTGTGCTCAAGGGCCGTGTCTGGGTGGCGCTGCACATGCACGCCGGTGATGGCAATGTGCATACCAACATCCCGGTCAATAGCGACAACTACGAAATGTTGCAGACCGCGCACGAGGCGGTGGCCCGCATCATGGTGCTGGCGCGCAGTCTGGACGGCGTGATCTCGGGCGAGCACGGCATCGGCATCACCAAACTCGAATTCCTGAGCGACGCCGAGCTGGCCAACTTCACCGCCTACAAGGCCAAGGTGGACCCCGAGGGCCGCTTCAACAAAGGCAAGCTGCTGCGTGGCGAGGCGCTCAAACAGCTGGGCGACGATGTGCATGCCGCCGACCTCACGCACGCTTACACACCCAGCTTCGGGCTGATGGGCCACGAGTCGCTGATCATGCAGCAGTCGGACATTGGCGACATCGCCGCCAGCGTCAAGGACTGCCTGCGCTGCGGCAAGTGCAAGCCGGCCTGCTCGACCCATGTGCCGCGCGCCAACCTGCTGTACAGCCCGCGCAACAAGATCCTGGCAACTTCCCTGCTGGTCGAGGCCTTCCTCTACGAAGAGCAGACGCGCCGCGGCATCTCGGTCAAGCACTGGCAGGAGTTTGAAGACGTGGCCGACCATTGCACGGTCTGTCACAAGTGCCTGTCGCCGTGTCCGGTCAAGATCGACTTTGGCGATGTGACGATGAACATGCGCAACCTGCTGCGCAAGATGGGCAAGAAGAGCTTCCGCCCAGGCAACGCCGCGGCCATGTTCATGCTCAATGCCACCAACCCCGAGACCATCAAGCTGGCCCGCACGTTGATGGTCCAGTTTGGCATGAAGGCGCAGCGCGTGGCGCACGACCTGTTCAAGGTCGCAGCCCGCAAGCAGACCCGCCAGCCGCCGGCCACGGTGGGCGCTCCTCCGATCAAGGAGCAGGTGATCCATTTCGTCAACAAGAAGATGCCCGGCAACCTGCCCAAAAAGACGGCGCGTGCGCTGCTGGACATCGAGGACAAGGATTACGTGCCGATCATCCGTAACCCGCAGACCACCACGCCCGAGACGGAAGCGGTGTTTTACTTCCCGGGTTGCGGTTCGGAGCGCCTGTTCAGCCAGGTTGGCCTGGCCACGCAGGCCATGCTTTGGCATGCGGGCGTGCAGACCGTGCTGCCACCCGGCTACCTGTGCTGCGGTTACCCCCAGCGCGGCTCGGGCCAGTTTGACAAGGCCGAGAAGATCATCACCGACAACCGGGTGCTGTTCCACCGCGTGGCCAACACGCTCAACTACCTGGACATCAAGACCGTGGTGGTGAGCTGCGGCACCTGCTATGACCAACTGCAGGGTTACAAGTTCGAGGACATTTTCCCCGGCTGCCGCATCGTGGACATCCACGAGTACCTGCTGGAAAAAGGCATCAAGCTCGAAGGCGAGGGTGCTTACCTGTACCACGACCCTTGCCACACGCCGATGAAGCTGCAGGACCCCATGAAGACCGTCAAGGCCCTGCTGGGGCCGCAGGTGGTCAAGAGCGAGCGCTGCTGCGGCGAATCCGGCACGCTGGGCGTCACTCGTCCCGATATCTCGACCCAGGTGCGCTTTCGCAAGGAAGAAGAAATTCGCAAGGCCGAAGCACAGCTGCGCGCCAACACCGGTGCACAGGGTGATCTCAAGATCCTGACCAGCTGCCCCAGCTGTTTCCAGGGCCTGTCGCGTTATGGCAGTGACCTCAGCAACGGCCTGCTCGAAGCCGATTACATCGTGATCGAGATGGCCCGCAAGATCCTCGGCGAGAACTGGATGCCCGAGTACGTGGAGCGCGCCAATGCCGGTGGCATTGAGCGGGTGCTGGTCTGATTGCAGGAAGACAAGTCATGGCTGGATTGAACAAGGACACCCCCACGCCCGAGTCGCTGACCGTACATGGCCAAAGCCGTGTGCTGGAAGTTGGCTTTTCGGACGGCAAGACCTTCCGCATTCCTTTCGAGCTGATGCGGGTCTACTCCCCATCGGCCGAAGTGCAGGGCCACGGCCCAGGCCAGGAAGTGCTGCAGACGGGCAAGCGCGAGGTCACAGTCGTCGAGATCGAGCCGGTGGGCAACTACGCGGTCAAGCCGACTTTTTCCGATGGACACGATTCGGGCCTGTTCACCTGGGAGTACTTGTACTTTCTGGGTGCGCAGCAAACCGAACTCTGGGCGGACTACGAACAGCGCCTGCTGGCAGCGGGTGTGGGTCGTGACGACCCCATGCCTGAAAAGTTGGGCCATTCTTGCGGCCACTGATGGTTGTGCAGGAGGCTGCCCACGCGGCCGAAATTCTCGCGCGCAGGGGCGCGCTCCCACAATATGGCTGTTTCCCGGATTTTGATCATGAGCACCACCCATTTCGGTTTCAAGACGGTTGAAGAAAAAGACAAGGCCCGCCACGTGCGTGGCGTGTTTGACTCGGTGGCGTCCAAATACGATGTGATGAATGACCTCATGTCGATGGGCCTTCACCGTGTCTGGAAGGCTTACACGGTACAGGTGGCCAACCTGAAAGAGGGCGATCAGGTGCTGGACATCGCAGGCGGCACGGGTGATTTGTCGATGGCCTTTGCCAAAAAGGTGGGTGCGACCGGACGGGTGGTGCATACCGACATCAACGAGGCCATGCTCTCCACCGGTCGCGACCGCCTGCTCAACCACGGCATCGCGTTACCCACGCTGGTGTGCGATGCCGAAAAACTTCCGTTTCCGGACCAGCACTTCAACCTGGTCAGTGTGGCCTTTGGCCTGCGCAACATGACACACAAGGATGTGGCCCTGGCCGAGATGTGCCGCGTGCTCAAGCCGGGCGGCAAGCTGCTGGTGCTCGAATTCTCCAAAGTGGCCAAGCCGCTGGAAAAAGTCTACGACTGGTACAGCTTCAACATCCTGCCGCACATGGGCAAACTGGTAGCCGGTGATGCCGACAGCTACCGCTACCTGGCCGAGTCGATCCGCATGCATCCCGGGCAGGAGGAGCTGAAAGCCCTCATGAAAAAAGCCGGATTTGGGCATGTGGATTTTCACAACCTCAGCGCAGGGGTGGTAGCCTTGCATGTCGGTATCAAATGTTGAAAGAACCGATGCCGGTTTTGACTTTTTCGGAGACAACGTGAACAAGTTCCTGACCCTCATGCTCGCTGGTGTTCTGGCTCTGGGAAGCCTCAATGCCGAGGCGGCACGACGCCTGGGTGGTGGCAAATCCGTCGGCCAGCAATCGGGCAATGTGACCCAGCGCGAAGCCGTGCGCCCGCAGGCGCCTGTTGCACCTACGCAACAAGCAGCACCTGCAACAGCACCCAAGCCTGCAACGGCGCCCGCGCAGGCGGCGCCCAAGAAGCCCTGGGGCGCCATGCTTGGCGGCCTTGCTGCAGGTCTGGGCTTGGCCTGGCTGGCCCATTCGCTGGGTTTTGGTGAAGCCTTCGGTAACGTGCTGATGGTGCTGCTGCTGGCCATGGTGGCCGTGGCCGTGATCGGCATGATCATGCGCAACCGCCGCGGCAATTCGCCGCAAATGGCTTACCAGGGCGCCGGAGCCAGTGCTGATCAGCCGGTCTCCTTCAAGCAGTACAACCCCGAGAAGGTGGGCAACGATGCCTCTGCCCGCCCTTGGGAAAGCCAATCTACCCACTTTGACGGCTCGGCTTCGGCCGAAACGGGTTCCATGATCGGCGCTGGCCTGCGCGGCGTTCAGGGTGGCGTGCAGGGCTGGGGCATCCCCGCCGATTTCGACGTTGCGGGTTTTGTCGATGCCGCCAAACGCAACTTCGTTACGCTGCAGGATGCCTGGGACCGTTCGGACATTGCCTTGCTGCGTTCGATGATGACCGACACCATGGTGGCCGAAATCCGAAGCCAGCTGGCTGAGCGCGAAACCCAGTTCCCCGGACAGTCCAACAAAACCGAAGTGGTCATGCTCGAGGCTCAGCTGCTGGGCATCGAAGACATGCAAGACGCCTACATGGCCAGTGTCGAGTTCAACGGCATGATCCGCGAGGAGCCTTCGGCTGGCCCGAGCCCCTTCCGAGAAGTCTGGAACATGACCAAGCCCAAGAGCGGCAACAGTGGCTGGTTGGTGGCCGGCGTGCAGGCCTTGCAATGAAGTGAGACCTGGATCCTCGGGGCGCAACCGAGATGACGCTCCCAAAGTGTCATTGCCCGGTTTGATCGGGCAATCCAGGGCAGTTTGAGGATAATCGGGGACTATGGCAACACAGTCCCCTTTTTCTTGGGCCGCGCAGGCCGTGGCAGGTTTGCAGCCGCCCGTCTGGGTGGTCGACGAGACCCTCAACCGTCTGGTCCTGTTCCTCAACCATGTGCTCATGAGCGAGCCTGAGGCCATGCAGCGCCTGGCCCGACAGAAAGGCCAGCGCATCGAACTGGTCTGGCAAAAAATGCAGTTGCAGCTGCTGGCCACGCCCGCAGGCTTGTTCGAACGGGGGCGTTTCGAAGGGTTTGACTTGCGCTTGACCGTGACCGACGAGAGCCCGCTGGATGTGCTCGCAGCGCTGGCCCGAGGTGACAAGCCCAAAGTACGGATTGAGGGTGATGTGCAGCTGGCCGCTGAAGTCAACTGGCTGATCGACAACGTACGCTGGGATGCCGAAGAAGACCTGGCTCGCCTGGTGGGTGATGCCCCGGCCCACACGCTGGCACAGCTGGGACGCCAGGCTCTGGCGGCGGTCCGCAGCTTTGTCGCCAGCAAGGCGCCTGCCACTGCGGGCAGTACGACATGAGCCGCCTGAGCCGCGGCGTTTTCATTCTTTTTGTCGTCCTGCGCTACGGACTGGACGAGCTGGTGCTCTCCAGCTTTCGCCATCCGTGGTTGCGGCTGTTCACCCGCATCCTGACTTTGGGGCGCAACCTGCATGCGCCGCGTGGCGAGCGCCTGCGCGAGGCCCTGGAACGGCTGGGCCCCATCTTCGTCAAGTTCGGGCAGGTGCTGTCCACCCGGCGCGACCTGATGCCGCCCGACATCGCCGAAGAGTTGGCCAAGCTGCAGGACCGTGTACCGCCTTTCAGCTCTGAAGTGGCTGTGGCCACCATCGAGCGCGCTTTCCGTCAACCGGTGGACCAGCTGTTCGAGACTTTCGAACGCGAGCCGGTGGCCAGCGCCTCGATTGCACAGGTGCATTTTGCGACGCTGCGGGATAAGTCCGGCCAGCGTCGTGACGTGGCTGTGAAGGTGCTGCGTCCGGGCATGCTGCCCGTGATCGAGAAAGACTTGGCCCTGATGCGCATGATGGCCGGCTGGGTGGAAAAGCTCAGCGACGATGGCAAGCGCCTCAAGCCCCGCGAGGTGGTGGCCGAGTTCGACAAATACCTGCACGACGAGCTGGACCTGGTGCGCGAGGCGGCCAATGCGGCCCAGCTGCGCCGCAACATGGAAGGGTTGGGCCTGGTGCTGATCCCGGAAATGTTGTGGGACTTCTGCCACCCCGAAGTCATCGTGATGGAGCGCATGAAAGGTGTGCCCATTAGCCAGGTGGATGTGCTGCGCGCTGCGGGCGTGGATATTTCCAAGCTGGCGCGCGATGGCGTGACCCTCTTTTTCACCCAGGTGTTTCGCGACGGTTTTTTCCATGCCGACATGCACCCGGGCAACATCCAGGTCAGTCTCGATCCGGCCACCTTCGGACGCTACATCTCGCTGGACTTTGGCATTGTTGGCACGCTCACCGAGTTCGACAAGGAATACCTGGCGCAGAATTTCACTGCTTTTTTCAGGCGAGACTACAAGCGCGTGGCCGAGTTGCACATCGAGTCTGGCTGGGTGCCGCCGCAGACCCGGGTGGACGAACTCGAAGCTGCCATCCGCGCGGTGTGCGAACCGTATTTCGATCGGCCGCTCAAGGAGATTTCGCTGGGCATGGTGCTGATGCGGCTGTTCCAGACCTCGCGCCGCTTCCATGTCGAGATCCAGCCGCAACTGGTGCTGCTGCAAAAGACCCTGCTCAACATCGAAGGCCTGGGCCGCCAGCTCGATCCAGATCTGGATTTGTGGAGCACGGCCAAGCCTTTCCTGGAGCAGTGGATGCTCGATCAGGTCGGACCCCAGCGCTTGTGGCGCGAACTCAAGGCGCAGGCACCGCAGTACGCCAAGCTGCTGCCTCAATTGCCCCGCCTGTTGCATGACTATCTGCAGCAGCCGCGTGGCGGCGATTCACGCCAGCTGGCACAGCTCATTGCCGAGCAGCGGCGCACCAATGCCCTGCTGCAAATCCTGCTGTATTTGGGCCTGGGCTTTTTCACCAGCATGCTGGTGTTGGTGGCCTGGGCGCATTTGAACGTGTATTTTTGATCGACAGAGACGGAGACCCCTGTCATGCTGCTCACCCTCGTCATTGCCTACCTGCTGGTAACCATCGCAATCGGCTTGATGGCGGCCAAGCGCGTGCAGAGTTCGGCCGATTTTGCGATTGCCGGGCGCCACCTGCCGCTCTACATGATCATCACCACGACCTTTGCCACCTGGTTCGGGTCGGAGACGGTGCTGGGCATTCCGGCCAAGTTCGTCAACAGCGGGCTGTATGGCGTGGTGGAAGACCCCTTTGGCGCGGGCAGTTGCCTGATTCTGGTGGGGCTGTTTTTCGCGGCGCGCCTGTACCGCATGACGCTGCTGACCATCAGCGACTATTTCCGCGAGCGCTATGGCCGGACCGTGGAAGTGATCTGCTCCATCATCATCATGGTCAGCTACCTGGGTTGGGTGTCGGCGCAGGTCACGGCATTGGGGCTGGTCTTCAATGTGCTGTCGGGTGGAGCGGTGAGCCTGCCCATGGGCATGGTGATCGGTGTGGTCTCGATCCTGGCCTACACCCTGTTCGGTGGCATGTGGTCGGTGGCGGTGACCGACTTCATCCAGATGATCATTCTGGTGCTGGGTTTGGCCATCCTGGCGGTGTTCGCTGGTCAGCAGGCGGGGGGCGCCGACAAGGTGATCGCGCTGGCCATCAGTCAGGACATGTTCAAGTTCTGGCCCGAGCCGAACTTTCATGACATCGTGTTTTTCTTTGCCGCGGCCATCACCATCATGCTGGGCTCTATTCCGCAGCAGGACGTGTTTCAACGCGTGATGTCGGCCAACAGCGAATTTGCAGCCACCCGAGGCCCGGTGATTGGCGGGCTGTTTTACATCCTGTTTGCCTTCGTTCCCATGTTCCTGGTGGTCAGTGCCTTGATCATCATGCCTGAGCAGGCCAAGGCCCTGATTGAAGAAGACCCACAGAAAGTCCTGCCCACCTTGGTCATGGAGAAAATGCCCTTCGTGATGCAGATCCTGTTCTTCGGGGCGCTGCTGTCGGCCATCAAGTCCTGCGCTTCGGCCACCTTGCTGGCGCCCAGCGTGACTTTCACCGAAAACATCTGGCGCCAATTCCGTCCGCACCAATCGGACCGGCAGGAGCTCAAGGCCATGCGGGTGACGGTGCTGCTCTTCAGCCTGCTGGTGCTGGCTTATGCCATCTTCATGCAGGGCTCGTCCATTTATGAAATGGTCTCTGGCGCCTATCAGGTGACCCTGGTCGGGGCATTTGTGCCACTGTCTTTTGGTCTGTACTGGAAAAAAGCCACCACCCAGGGCGCTCTTTTCGCCATCGTGCTGGGCCTGCTGACCTGGATGCTGCTGCTGCTGACACCGGCTGGTGAGGTGTTCCCGGCCCAGCTGGCCGGGGTACTGGCCAGCCTGATGGGCATGCTGATTGGCTCGCTCGGCCCTCAGGCCATCCGTAACCAGCATGGTTCGCACCACAAGCTGGTGGGTGTTGCCGGGTGAGCCGTGCCAGGCTTGAAGCCTGGCCCCCCGCCTATAATTGAGGGTTTTGTAATCTTCTTCCCGAACGAAGCCCTCACCATGCCCATTTACGCCTACAAGTGTGAGTCCTGTGGCCATGCCAAGGACGTTCTGCAAAAGATTTCCGATGCCCCTTTGAGTGAGTGCCCGGCTTGCGGCAAGCCCACCTTCAGCAAGCAACTGACGGCAGCCGGTTTTCAGCTCAAGGGCTCGGGCTGGTATGCCACCGATTTCCGCGGCAGTACGGCTGGCGCTGGTGGCACTTCCGCTCCGGCCACGACAGCTCCTGAATCGGCTTCAGCCAGCAGCGAGGCTGCGCCTGCGGCCACCGCATGCGGCGGCAACTGCGCCTGCCATTGAGTTCAGACGGAAACCACATGATCGCTCGACGCCTGCGACAGTATTTCATCACCGGCCTGCTGGTGTGGCTGCCCATGGCCGTCACGATCTGGGTATTGACCTGGCTGTATGGCCTGCTCGACGGCATTTTCCTGTCTGTGCTGGGGGCGGCCGATGCCGTGATCCCAGGCCTGCACACCCTGGCCGATGCGCTCAAGGCGATCCCCGGTTTTGGCGTGCTTTCGGTCACCATCATCATTCTGATCACCGGTCTGTTTGTGGCCAACATCTTCGGCCAATGGTGGCTGCGCCAGTGGGACAAGCTGATGAATCGCATCCCGGTGGTGCGCAGCATCTACACCAGCGTCAAGCAGGTGTCCGACACGCTGTTTTCGGGCAGCGGCCATGCGTTTTCCAAAGCGCTGCTGATTCGCTATCCGCACACCGAAGCCTGGGCCATGGCCTTCCTCACGGGGCGCCCCGGCGGTGAAGTGGCGGCCAAACTCAACGGTGATTACGTCAGCGTGTTCATCCCGACCACGCCCAACCCGACCTCGGGCTTTTTCATGATGCTGCCGCGCCAACATGTGATCGAACTCGACATGTCGGTGGACAACGCCCTCAAATACATCATTTCCATGGGCGTCGTGGTGCCCGATGGGCTGGACAATCCGGCCCTCAAAGCCCACTGAAATCAGCCCATCAACCTGATGGCGCCCTGTGGGTGCCCCAACTGAGAGTCAAGAAATGTCTTCGATGCGTTCTACCTACTGCGGTCTGGTGACCGAAGCCCTGCTGGGCCAGACCGTCACGCTGTGCGGCTGGGTCAACCGTCGCCGTGACCACGGTGGCGTGATCTTCGTGGACCTGCGCGACCGCGAAGGCTATGTGCAGGTGGTCTGCGATCCGGACCGTCCGGAGATGTTCAAGGTGGCCGAAGGCCTGCGCAACGAGTTCTGCGTGCAGATCAAGGGTCTGGTGCGCGCCCGCCCCGAGGGCACGACCAACGACAGCCTCAAGAGCGGCAAGATCGAAATCCTGTGCCACGAACTGACGGTGCTCAATCCGTCCGTGACGCCGCCCTTCCTGCTCGATGACGAGAACCTGTCCGAGACCACCCGTCTGACGCACCGCGTGCTGGACCTGCGCCGCCCGTACATGCAAAACAACCTGATGCTGCGCTACCGCGTGGCCATGGAAGTGCGCAAGTACCTCGACGAGAACGGTTTCATCGACATCGAAACCCCGATGCTGACCAAGAGCACGCCCGAAGGCGCGCGCGATTACTTGGTGCCCAGCCGTGTGCACGATGGTCAGTTCTTCGCGCTGCCTCAGTCGCCTCAGTTGTTCAAACAGTTGTTGATGGTGGCGGGCTATGACCGTTACTACCAAATCACCAAGTGCTTCCGCGACGAAGACTTGCGCGCTGACCG